>Ga0307995_1000041_pt1 | contig 88878 bp, 86 predicted proteins | sample EllFjometagen262_FD_203132 | JGI IMG/M metagenome (GOLD analysis project Ga0307995, IMG submission 203132) | Marine microbial communities from Ellis Fjord, Antarctic Ocean - #262 | ecosystem: Environmental > Aquatic > Marine > Unclassified | place: Southern Ocean | collected 2014-11-02 | reverse complement strand
ACAAGGCTTTGAAATTGCAATCATTCCAAAAGGAAATGCACCAAAAAAACCTATAAAAGGCATGAAGGTTGTAACGGTAGGGTATTTATATCAAGCAATACAATACTTGCTTGAAAACAGTTAGTCTTTTATAGATCTATGCCTTTTTGAGCTCTAATATTAGCTCTAAAAGCGTGTTTAACATCTTTGACTTCACTTACAGTATCAGAAGCCTCAATAATGCCGTCACTGGCAGCTCTTCCCGTAATAACAACATGCTGGCCCTCTGGCCTATTACTAAGTGCCTTAAGAATTAACTTTTCATCGAGATAGTTGTAATTAATCATGTAGGTAATTTCGTCAAGAACTACAAGATTAATTTCTGGATTAGCTAGAAACTTCTCAGCCTCAAGCCACGTCTCGCCTGCTCTTTTTTTATCTAATTCTTGATCTTGAGTATTCCAAGTAAAACCGCTTTCCATATGAGCTGAAACAACATTGGGATTACTATCAAGAAAAAGATCTTCTCCAGTCTGCTGCTCACCCTTTAAAAAACGCACGAGAGCTACCTTCATTTCATAACCAAGCGCTCTACATATCATCCCCATTGCTGAGGATGACTTCCCTTTACCATTTCCAGTCAAAAGAACAATGATTCCTTTATCGATATTTGCCTCTTCAATACGGGAATCAATAAGTTCTTTTTTACGTTGCATGCGTTTTTTGTAATTACTATCACTCATAATACTAAATCATCATACTTCATTAAAACTTATATATAAGACTTGCATTAATATTTCTAGTAAAGTTACCTGGATAAATAACATCAGCCCTTAACCAATTACCATAACTAGTTTCAAAGAGGTTTTCCACGTCAAAATTAAACTCTAAATCTTCATTAGGGCTATAAGAGAAGTTAAAGTCTGTCGAGTTATAGGCTTTTTGTTTCTGAGTGGCTGTATTTGTATAGTCCTCTTCTGCAAAAGCACTGCTTCGGTATTTCTGAGTTAATGTCATATTAGCCTTGTCACTAATACTATAGATAATTGACGCTGAAATATTATGCTTTGATGTCATTGGGTTAGTTTTTCCATTTAAAGCACCTGCATCATCAGCTTCTTTATCAATCTTAGCATTTGTAAAGGCATAATTAACACTAGTCGACCATTTAGGATTAACTACAAATGAATTTTGCAATTCAAACCCTTGTTTATGAGATTCATCTAGGTTGCTATTCTCAAAATCTGAGTTAAGGTACATTTCATTTTTGATATTTGATCTATATAAAGTTACTTTAGTCTTTGATTTATTAGTCAAATAATTTAAACCTAAGTTTATAGTCTTACTTGATGAAGGGCTCATAAATCCATTAAATGTTCCATTAGCTTTAAAAAATCTATCAACTAAAGGTGCTTGAAAAGCCTGATTATAATTAGAAAAAATAGTAGTTTGAGGATTTAACTTAGTATTAAAGCCAATATCATAAGCCTCTTCGTTATGTTTGGAAGAAAGTTTTACTCCTGTGGTAGTACGTTTATACTCATAATATATTTTTTCTGAACGAGCACCAATCGAATAGATTGTATCATTTTGACTATATTGAGCCCTTGTGAACAAGCCCGTATTATTTTTTGTGGAGGTATTAAGTATATCCCACGAGTTTGGTGCTGTAGGTTGTGTTCTTGAACCATCGAAATATGAGTATCCACTATCTATTTTTAAGTTGTTATTTTTATAAGTCAAAATGTAATCTGCACTAATAGAATCATATTGATATTTACTAGGCTTGCCATAATTGGTAATATCTTCTGCTCCCCATGTTGAATCATAGCTCTTTGTTATAGTTTCTTTATTTAAAATTGATGAGCTTCTTGAAAGTGTCAAATTATCAGTTAATTGGCGCCTTACTTTATAAGTTAATGTGTCTGATTTTTTATCAGAAACGGTATAGACTCTTCCAGTGCTATTTTGTGCTGGATTTGCATCAAATTGTGCTTTTGTTAACCAGTTAGAGTATCTATTCTCTAAGTCATTTATATCATAGGTTAGCTCAAATTCAGTGCCTCCATTTGTCACGTATCTAACATTAATATTTGACTTAGTTTGCTCGCCTTTATCTTTATTACCTTGAGGGTCCACAACACTATAGCCACCATGCTTTAAGTTATCTGTTGACATATTTAAATCAATTTTTTCTCCACTGACACCAACTGAGGCAGCAGTTTGCATCAATCCATAATTTCCAACTGAGGTAGAAATCTTATTTCCCAAGTTCTTTTTAGTAAAGATGTGAATTGCACCTGCCATAGCACTATCACCATAGATAACAGAGCCACTTCCTTTGGTAATTTCAATTTTTTCAATATCATTGATATTAATTGTATTTATTTCGGAACCAGACATATCGATATTATTAAGCCTTCTTCCATTAACCGTCACAACTAAGTTTGCAGAACCAACAGTAAGACCGTATCCACGAGCTGAAATCTTTTGAGAAAACCTATTTCCACTTGATGGTGCTAACGATAGAGAGGTATTTTGAGTTAAAAAATCATAAATATTATTTGATTTAGAGTTTTTAATATCATCCAGAGTATAGATCTCAGATGCAAACGGTGCTGAAACATCATCTCCATTAAAATAATTTGATGAGATTTCTGTTGGGTTTAAAGTAATTTTAATTGGCCCAATAACAGCATTTGCTGTGTTAGAGAATAGAATTGCTGACATGGAAGCAGCAAAGATTAGATTTTTAGTAAACATAATGACCCCTTATTTATAAATAAAAAGAGGGATTTAGAGAAAAGAATTACAAGATATGCAATACATTAACTCACCACCCATCGTAGCTTTTAGTAAAACTAAACTTGCTATGTATCGGACTTATCTTTATCAGAAATACCGTTGCGAGGGCAGTGTAGGATTTAAACCAACTTCCATATTGCAAATTATTTAGCGAATTATATCAACTTTTTATAAAACTGCAAAAACTTTTTTGTCCTATCTTTTTTTATTAACCTATTACTTAATAAAAACAATACTTTGAAGTGCGAATAGTCTTAGGTAAAATACCCGCTAAAGAATATCTTTTAACTTGCAATATGAAAAGTGATTCACTTGAAAATTTAAGAAATGATATCGACGACCTGGATCAAAAGATTCAGCTTTTAATATCTCAGCGCGCGGACTTAGCTGCTAAGGTTGCACTTGTCAAGCAGGAGTCGAATGCGCAAACAGCTTTTTATAGGCCAGAGCGTGAAGCAGAGGTTTTAAGTAAAGTAATCCAAAGAAATAAAAGTCTTCTTAAAGATAAGGATATTGCCCTTATTTTTAGAGAAATTATGTCGGCCTGCTTGGCGCTTGAGCAGCCCCTGAAGATTGCCTTTTTAGGCCCTGAAGGAACGTTTACTCAAGAGGCTGCACTTAAACATTTTGGGCACGGCGTTTCCCCGCTCGACTGTGGAACAGTAGACGAGATTTTCCATCAAGTTGAAACAGATAATGCTCAATACGGCGTTGTTCCAATTGAGAACTCATCGAATGGAGTCATAGGAACGTCACTTGATATGCTCTATAGTCACAGTTTAAATATTTGTGGCGAAGTAGAAATTGCGGTTGCTCATCACTTAATGATGCAAGATCAATCTCAAGAAATTAAAATAATATATGCTCATCAGCAAGCCTTGGATCAATGCCATCGCTGGCTTTCTAATCATTACCCTCATACAGAGTTAAGGCCTGTTGCATCAAACGCACTTGGGGCTAGAATGGCAAAAGACGAGCCCAATGCAGCGGCAATTGCATCCAAAGTTGCTTTAAATATTTATGGCCTTCAGAGAGTTGCCAAAAACATTGAAGATAACGCGGGAAATGTGACTCGCTTTATTGTCATTGGTAAGGACGAAGTCCCAGCTGGCGTTAAAGACAAGACTTCACTACTGGTTGTTACAAAACATGAATCAGGAGCTTTATTTGATTTGCTGGAGCCATTTAAAAAGAATAACATCAATATGCTCCAACTCGCAAGGCATCCTATCCCTGGAGTTAAATGGGAATATTTGTTTTTTATTGATATAGAAGGGCATCAAAGTGAAAAAAATGTTCAAAAAGCCATTTTAGAAGTCAAGTCACGCGTCTCTAAGTTGGATGTTTTAGGCTCTTATCCTGTAGCAGTTTTATGAATGCCTGTGAGTCAATCCTTGGATTGAGTCCATACCAAGGTGGAAAGCCTATAGACGAGCTTGCTCGTGAGTTAGGACTTAAAAATATTACAAAGCTTGCTTCAAATGAAAATCCGTTAGGTGTTAGTTCGGCAGTAAAAGAAGCAGTTTTTAATTCTTTATCAAGTATTAATCGCTACCCTGACGGCAATTGCTTTGAGCTTAAAAAAGCTATTTCTGAAAAACTTTCAGTAACAACCAATATGATTTCTCTAGGGAATGGCTCGAATGAGCTTTTAGAGCTTATTGCAAGAGTATTTGTATCCAAAAAAAATGATGAGATAATTTTCTCTGAGTATGCTTTCGTTGTATACCCTTTGGTAACTCAAGCCTTAGGCGCGACTGCAAAAGTTTCTCCAGCTGCTGATTACGGTCATGACTTAAATTCAATGCTAAGCCTGATATCTAAAAATACAAAGCTTATCTATGTTGCAAACCCTAACAATCCTACTGGAACGCTTCTAGGTGATGATGAGCTTTATAGCTTTTTAAAAAAAGTTCCTAAAAATGTTCCAGTCGTATTAGATCAAGCTTATTTTGAATATTTAAATATTGAAGATCATTCGATTGGCTGGCTGAAAGAATTTGAAAACTTAATTATTACTAGAACCTTCTCAAAAGCCTATGGTTTGGCTGGGCTTCGCGTTGGATACTCATTATGTAGCCCTTTAATTGCAGATTTTATAAATCGAGTAAGAGAGCCGTTTAATGTTAACTATACAGCTCAAGTTGCGGCAATTGCTGCTTTGTCTGACGACGACTATTTAAAGGATTCAATAACAGTTAACACGGATGGCTACTTGCAGCTAACAACTGGCTTTGATTCTTTAAATTTGAGTTACATTCCTTCCCATGCTAATTTTATTGCTGTTGAATTTAACAATGCAATGAATACTTATAACGACCTCCTTAAAGAAGGTGTCATTGTTCGCCCAGTAGAAATGAGTGGATATTTAAGAATTTCAATTGGAACTTCTGATGAAAATATGCACTTGCTTAGTGCATTAAAAAAAGTTTTATGATAAATAAAATCACAATAATTGGTGTTGGCTTAATTGGAGGATCTTTAGCTAAGGCAATTAAAGAGAATGGCCTGGCGAAAGTAGTCTTTGGCTTTGGTAGAAATTCAGACCGCTTAAAGATGGCTCAAAAAACAAACGTTATCGACCAATATTCTACCACCTTAGAAGAAGCGATAAATGAATCAGATATTGTAGTTATTGCTACCCCTGTAGGCTCTTTTAAAGAAATTCTAAGTGAGATAAAACCTTTTCTAACGGGCAAAATAATAATTACAGATGTTGGAAGCACTAAAACTAACATTGTCTCTATGGTTAACCAGACTTTAGGAGAGTATTCAAATTGTTTTATTCCAGCGCACCCAATTGCAGGAAAGGAAAAAAGTGGCTTCGAGGCAAGTGAACCTAATTTATTTATTAATAAAAAAGTAATTATTACGCCACTCGAGGCTAACAGCTCGGACTCAATAAAACTAGTCCAGAAAATGTGGGAAAACATTGGTGCAGATGTTGATTTTATGAGCCCTGAGTCACACGATGAACTCCTTGGAATGACATCACACTTGCCTCATATGCTTGCATTCTCACTTGTTAACTATCTGATAAGTAAAAACCCTAGTGCATCAATCTATGCTGCTGGTGGTTTTAAAGACTTCTCTAGAATAGCCTCGGGTGATAATGTAATGTGGAGAGATATCTGTATTCAAAACAGAGACCAAATCATTAGCCACATAAAAGGCTACCAAAAAACATTAGACTCTCTTGTTGAGGCGATTGAAAATGAAAATAGAGATAAGTTAGATTTGTTATTCACCAATGCTAAAAAGACTCGTGATTCATGGGTAGGGTAATTTAATCGATGGCAAGTTTTTTAACCTCAAAATGTGAACCATTAAAAGGCTCTATTAAAGTTCCGGGCGATAAATCTATCTCTCATAGGTCTATTATGCTTGGATCAATTGCAACTGGAATTACCAAAGTCTCAGGGTTTCTTGAAGGAGAGGACAGTCTTGCAACTTTAAATGCTTTTAGAGAAATGGGCGTTGAAATCCAAAGACAGGGGTCCAATGTAACAATTAATGGTGTTGGAATGCATGGCTTAAGAGAATCCGCCAAGCCTTTAAATTTAGGTAATTCTGGCACCTCTATACGCTTAATGTCTGGCCTTTTAAGTGCACAAAGCTTTGACTCTGAACTTTGTGGTGATGAATCACTCTCTAAGCGTCCTATGGGTAGAGTTATTGATCCGCTTTGTAAAATGGGTGCAGATATATCTGGCGCTGAGTCAAGGCCTCCACTTAAGATTAAAGGAGGAAAAAAACTATCCTCTCTAAAGTACACACTCCCAGTCGCGTCAGCTCAAATAAAATCCTGCCTATTATTAGCAGGGCTTTATGCTGATGGTGAAACTCACATTATTGAAAATGGTATATCAAGAGACCATACTGAGAGAATGCTTCGAGGTTTTGGTTACAAAGTCTCTACATCACCAGGACACGTTTCTATATTAGGTGGAGGGGCTCTAAAGGCGTGTGATATTGAAGTGCCTAGTGACATATCATCTGCTGCTTTTTTCATAGTGGCTGCTAGCATTGCGAAAGAGTCAGACATAACTTTAATGGCTGTTAATGTTAATCCCACTAGAACAGGGGTCATTGATATTCTTCGATTAATGGGTGCTAATATTGAGTCAAGTAATGAAAGACTAGAGGCTGGTGAACTAATCGCCGATATAAGAGTTCAATCGTCGAATCTGAAGGGTATTAAAATTCCTGAACACTTAGTTCCTTTGGCTATTGATGAGTTCCCAGTTATATTTATAGCCGCAAGCTGCGCACAAGGAGAGACAGTTTTAACCGGCGCAAAAGAGCTAAGAGTTAAAGAGTCCGACCGTATTCAAGTAATGGCTGATGGCCTTGCATCACTGGGTATTAGGAATGAAGTTCTGGACGATGGCATTAAAATTATTGGCGGTGAATTTAAAGAGCAAGTAGCACCAATAAAATCTCATCATGATCACCGCATCTCTATGTCATTTGCTGTTGCTTCTGTAAGATCCGACTTTGAAATTAGCATTGATGGTGTTGATAATGTTAAGACATCTTTTCCAAACTTCGTAGAACTGGCAAACTCAATCGGAATGAGCATCACTGAAGTTAAATAAGTTTTACTGCTTAATAGTAATTTAAGCATGTCATCCAACACCTTGTTATAATACGCTTTTTGAAAAATACACTAACATATGACAATTAAAAATGCAGAAGCGTTCTTTGCATGGGACGTACTATCTTGGCTTTTTGTGGCAATGGCTCTTGCTGTTGTTATTGTTTTGATTGACCTGCTCGCCTCCAAGAAGAATAATCAAATTAATGCTACTGCTCCTGAAAAAAAGTCACGGATTGGCAGTTTTTTCTATTTTTTAGTATTTCTTAAATTTTCAAAAAATGAAAAATATCGCCATCGACCAAAAGTTGTTCAATGGTCAATAGAGATGTTCCCGGTTTTATTACTGGTTCTAGTGTTTAGGGGTTTTATATTTGAGCCCTTTCGTGTGCCCTCAAATTCAATGATGCCGACACTTCTAACTGGTGATTTTATCGTGGTAAATAAATTTGATTATGGCCTTAGGCTTCCAATAACCAATACAAGGCTTGTGAAGTTTTCAAGTCCTGAGAGGGGTGATGTAATTGTATTTAGATACCCAAACTATGAAAAAAACCCTGGATATTCTGGTGTTGACTTTATTAAGCGTATTGTTGCGCTTCCTGGTGATGTAATTTCTTATCAAAAAGACCAACTAATAATTAATGGCAAAAGTGCTGATGTTAAGAAGATTGGCCCATATGTTGGTATAGACTCAGGAAAGCCAATGGATAATTACAGACTAGTGCGTGAAGTTATTGATTCAAGTGGGCATGACCTTCTTCTTAATCCAAAGGGTCACTCAAAAGATTTGATAGAAATTACAATTCCTGAGGGTCACTACTTTGTGATGGGCGACAACAGGTCTCATAGCAGCGATTCTAGGTTTTGGGGATTCGTTCCTGAGGATTATATAATAGGGCGTGCTATAGGCATATGGTTGCACTGGGATTGGAATTACAACACAATGCAATTTAGCAGAATCGGCGGCTTTGACTAAATCGTTATTAAAAGCCTTTAGTTAATTAAACTAAAGGCCCTAAGTTTTATTTCTGGTAAATTTTTAAAGCCTTTAAGACATTCATAGCCTCGTGAACAAAGTAATCTTCTTTTAGAAGATCAACATACTCTTGATCTCTTAAGTCACTTATCTCATCTTGTGACTCAATGATTTCTTCAGCAGAAAGATCAGTAGGAGCTTCAAGAGTTTCTACCTCTTCAGCAGATAAAGCATTCTTTAAATCTTTTTCTTGCTGGCTAAGATCAATTGAATCCTCATCTTCATCTTTATTAAGAGAAATGTTTTCTAGTTCAATATCAGGGGTTATTCCTTTTGCCTGAATAGATCTGCCAGATGGCGTAAAGTATCTTGCAGTCGTTAGCTTTAATCCAAAACCATCTTGTAAGTTCAGCATGGATTGAACAGAGCCTTTGCCGAATGATTCTTCTCCCATAATTAGCGCTCTTTTATGGTCCTGAAGCGCACCTGCAACAATCTCAGAAGCTGATGCAGAACCTCTATTCATTAATACTACAATAGGCGCGCCATTTAAGATATCTCCTGGTTTTGTTGGGAATGAACTATTAGAAGTTGGCGTTCTGCCTTCTGTGTAAACCACAATACCAGGCTCATCAATAAACAGATTGGATATGTCAATTGACGAGTCCAAGAGTCCGCCTGGATTATTTCTTAAATCCATAATTAAAGAATCAAGTTCACCTTCATTCTTCTCTACTAAATCTGCAACAATAGTTTTAACTAGCTCAGCAGTTGGCCTTTGAAATTGTGCAATTCTTAGGTAACCAATTCCTTCATCGAGTAAAAGACCTCTTGCAGAGGTAATTGTAATAATTTCACGCGTTATTTCTACAACAAACGGTGCAGTGTTAGGCCTTCCAATTGTAAGCTTAATTGAAGTTCCAGGTGCGCCTCTCATGAGCTTTACGCCTTCCTCAAGATTAATTTGACTTACATTTTGATCACCAATTTGTAGAATAATATCTCCTGCCTTAAGACCCGCTCTGTATGCAGGAGTGCCATCAATTGGAGATACAACCTCTATGTATTCACCTTTAGTTCCAATAACAATTCCCAGGCCTCCAAATGCGCCTCTTGTGCTCTCGCTTAAATCAGACTGGTCTTTTGGTTCAAGAAAGCTAGAATGTGGGTCTAAACCCTCAACTAAACCTCTAATTGCGTTATTAAATAGTGTTTCATCATCAATTTCATCAACATAAAGCAGCTTAATTTGAGAGAAAACAGTCGTAAAGGTATTTAAACCCTCAAAGAATGATGGAGAATCAAGAGGTGAGTAGTTTTCTTCTTCAGCTAGTGATCCACTTGAAGAACCAAAAAAGAGAAAAGTAGAAAGAATAGTTGATTTAAATAAAGCTTTTACGTTTGTCATAATAAATTTAATTAGTATTAAAAGAGGATTAGCAAGATATTTTTCAAGAATTGTACTTGTGTTTTATAAATTTTAGATGAAGAAAGAATGTAGTTTTAAATAAAATTACATTTAATATAAATAAGTTTTACTTCTGAACGTAATGACTCGACTAAAATTATCAGTTAATAATTGCGCTCGTAGCTCAGCTGGATAGAGTGTCGGCCTCCGAAGCCGAATGTCGGGTGTTCGAATCACCTCGAGCGCACCAAATATATTTAAGTCTTTTATGAAATTTACACTATGAAGCCTACTGATGTTGTTGCTGCAATAATTAAAAAAGATAATCTCTATTTGATTGCTCAAAGAAATAGAGATAAGTATATGGGTCTTAAGTGGGAGTTTCCAGGCGGGAAGGTTGAGCCTAACGAAACCCTTCAGGAGGCTCTATTAAGAGAAATTTATGAGGAATTAAATGTTAATATAAATATTCATGAGAAGCTTGCAGAAGAGCGATATAAAGACAATGAGATAAATATTAGCTTGCATTATTTCCTATGCACAATAAAAGATGGAGTCATAAACCTCAATGAGCATGAGGCCATGGCATGGGCTAATAAAGAAAACTTTAATCAATATGACTTTGTAGCAGGTGATGGAAATATTACCTCACTAATTTAATTGCCAGGCCTCTAATGCTTTATCATTCTTTACCATGAAACATTTATCATATAAAAGAATAGGAAAAGGGGATCCTCTAGTTTTGATTCATGGCTATTTAGGTGGTCAAGATATGTGGAAATTTCAAGAAGATTTAAAGACTAGTTTTGATTTGATAATGCCCTCCCTAGCTGGTTATGGAGAGAGCTCTAAAATGACTGCTCCTTCAACAATTAGGAACAATGCAACCCAAATATTTGAACTCTTAGATCATTTAAAAATTGACACCTTTAATTTGCTTGGTCACTCTATGGGTGGAATGATTGTTCAAGAGATGGCCGCACTGTTTCCAGATCGAGTTAATAAGTTAATATGTTTTGGGACTGGGTCAATAGGTGCCCTACCGAATAGATTCGAAACGATTGATGAATCAAGAGATAAAATTATTAAATTTGGCCTTGAACTAACTCGAAAAAATATTGCAAAAACTTGGTTTGTTGATCATTTGAAAGGGAATGGCTATCAATTATGCTTGGATGAAGGTTCAAAAGCTACCACTCAAGCCGCACTAGCAAGTCTTAAAGCCTGGGAGAGCTGGGATGGAAGGGCACAGCTAAATCAAATCAAATCACCAACACTAATACTCTGGGCAAAAAATGACCGATCTTACGACTGGAATCAACAGGAAATACTAAATAAAGGAATTTCAAATTCTTCTATAAAAATTATTGAAGGCTGCGCACATAACTCGCACATGGAAAAACCTTCGCTAATTAATCAGATTGTCAATAATTTTTTGATTTAATACTAAATTTTTAATTAGTCATTTAGGTAAGTACCAAAATGAATCACACTCATTTTTTTTTAAACGATTAGTCTAAAAACATATATATTAATTGATGTATACTTCATTCTCCTATTACAAAAAAATACATTAGTAATAGTGAAATTATATAAATTTTTATTAAAAGGAGATACAAATGAAGTTATTAAATAAAACAGCTGTCGCTGCTATTGTAGCGCTTTCTGCCTCAACGGCAACGTATGCGGAAAAGGTTAATATCGGAGATCCGGGTTGGACTGGCGCTACTGCAATTGCCCACCTGCTTTCTGCGGTAATCATTGACAAGATGGGTGGTGAAGTTGAACTTGTTCCTGGAAACAATACTGCTATTTATGGAGCAATTGATAGAAGCAAAGGTGAAATCGAAGTGCACCCTGATGTCTGGCTGCCTAATCAACAGGCATACACTAATGACCTAGTTCCTAAAGGCACGCTTAAGTTAAGCTCTTTAAGCTATGAAGGAAACCAAGGTTATTGCGTATCTCAAGCATTTGCTAAAGAAATGAACATAACGTCAATTTTTGACCTGGGAAGGCCTGAAGTTGTTGCAGCTATGGACAGTGATGGCAATGGCAAAGGTGAATTTTGGATTGGCGCTGATGGTTGGGCTTCTGCAAACGTAAATGAAGTAAAGATCAGAGACTACAAACTTCTTGATGCTGGTATTGAGCCAATTAGGGCTGCAGAAGCAGTTAAAAATGCAAGAGTATTAGACTCAATTAAAAAAGGCGAAGGATATGCATTCTATTGCTACAAGCCACATGCTATATGGGGAATGGCTGATGTTGTTATGTTGACTGAGCCAACTCATGATCCTGCTATGTACAAGATGATTCAGCCTAGTGAGGATGCAGATTGGTATGCAAACTCATATGTAGCTTCGAAAGATGCAATGAAAAATATTCAAATTGGTTGGGGAACTTCTCTTGAAGGTAAATCTCCTGCAATTGTTGAGTTTTTCAACAACTTCCAGTTAACATCTGATGATGTTTCATGGCTCGCATATGAAGTTTCAGTAAACAAGAGAGATCCTGCAGATGTTGCAAGAGATTGGATGTCGCAGAACGAAGGTACAGTTGACGGATGGTTAGGCTTATAATCTAACGAAGTCGTTATAAAACCGGCGTCTTATAAACGCCGGTTTTTTTTCAATTAAAATAAATATTATGTCTCAACAAAACTCCTGCAGCTCTATTCAAATCCAAAATATCTCAAAGATATTTGGAAATACTTCTCCAGAAGCATTGGAAGCAATTACCAAAAATAATATCTCAAAGCAAGATGCCCTAGAACAGTTTAATTCGGTTATTGGCGTTTCAGATGTGTCATTTGATATAAAGCCTGGTGAAATATTTTGTGTAATGGGCTTATCTGGTAGCGGCAAGTCGACCCTAGTTAGGCACATTAATAGGTTACTAGAGCCAACAATTGGGAAGATATTAATAGATGGTCAAGACGTAATGGCCCTCGAAAGAAAAGAATTACAAGAATTTAGAAATAAAAAAATAGGTATGGTTTTTCAAAACTTTGCTTTAATGCCTCATCGCTCAGTAATTGATAATATTGCTATGCCATTAGAGATTAGAGGCGTTAATAAAAACAACAGATATGGAAAGGCGAATGAAATTTTAAATATAGTTGAGTTAACAGGATGGGGAAACAAGTACGCACATGAGCTGTCTGGCGGTATGCAGCAAAGAGTAGGACTAGCTAGGGCACTTGCAGCAGATCCTGAAATACTATTAATGGATGAGCCTTTTAGTGCGTTAGATCCCCTCATTAGAAGGCAACTTCAAAAAGAATTTATAAAGCTATCAAAGCAACTTAAAAAAACCACTGTCTTTATCACCCATGATTTAGATGAGGCGGTTAAAGTAGGGCATCGCATTGCTATTATGAGGGATGGCAAAGTGATTCAAATTGGAACTCCTGAAGAAATTGTTATGAACCCAGAAGATGGTTATGTTGCTGATTTTGTAAAAGGAATCTCAAGACTCGAAGTTGTGAAGGCAAAATCAATTATGAGGCCAATTGACGAGTTTATCAAGAAGTACGGAGCAATACCAAGGGATGCCCTTAGGATGGCTGAGGATAACGATTTAAGCAGCTTGATAGCAAGCTCCGTATCAAGTGATAAGCCTATTGTTATAAGCAGCTCTGCGGGCAAAGATATCGGCGTGGTATCTCAAAAAGACTTATTAGTTTCTATTGTTGAGGGTCAGGATGAGTAAAGATAACTACATAAGTACAGACCAAATTAAAGATTTCGTAAAGACGAGTCCTGACTACTATATCCATGAATTTGAGCGAATTAATAGTGCTTCTAAATTTGTCTTATCTTTCAACTTATTTGCATTTATATTTGGCTCTGTATGGTTTGGAATTCGTAATATCTGGAACTGGGCACTAGCATTCCTGATTATTGAAACTTTTGCAATTGTTCAAATTGTGAGAGGATTTTTTGGAAATATTAGCTCAGAGGCTTACATAAAGATTGACAAAATACAGTCTACAATTGATTTTAGAGAGAAACAGCTTCAAGCTGCTATAGAAAGTAATTCAGATAAAATTGAAATGTTTAGGCGAACAATAAAGTCACTTGAAGACTCGATTGGAGGGTATCTACAAGAAGCTCAGAATATTGAAGCATCGGGTGTTGCAATAGCTATTAGTGGTATTATTGTTTTTGTTTTAGTAAGGGTACTCCAAGGCTTACTAGCAAACTCTATTTTAGAAAAAAAGTTTTCTGAGTGGCTTTCAAACAAACTAATAAGCCCGGGAATGGAGCTTAAAAATTATCTTTTGAGTATATCGTTTTCGTTAATAATCATCGTCTTTTCGACTATTCACTACAGCTTTCCCAACCTAGTTGCCTTATTTGCAGATTTTCCAACCCATCCCGATATAAGGCTTGCTTCGATAGATGGCGTTGAGAAGGCGTTTGATTATGCGGTTATTAAAGGTGACGTTCTTTTTAGCGCTATTACATATGGAATTAGAACAGTTCTCGACTCATTAGAAATGCTATTTGTGAGGACGCCATGGATCGTTGTCATTAGCTCAATTGTACTAATGACTGGCTTGTCTGCAGGGCCAAGAGCTGCCCTCTATTCTCTTGCATTTTTGGCGTATATGGGTTTTCTAGGATTTTGGGTAAAGGCAATGACAACATTGGCTTTATTAGGTACTGCTGCAATTCTTAGTATATCAATTGGGATACCTTTAGGAATTTATTGCGCTACTAGGCCAAGGTTCTATTCATTTATTAGACCAATCATGGACTTTATGCAAACAATGCCTGCCTTTGTGTTCATGATTCCAGTTATCGCTTTTTTTGGGACTGGCAAAGTGTCGGCAGTTATTATTACGATGATTTTTGGTGGCACTCCAGTCGTTAGGCTTACAGTATTAGGATTAAAAGGAGTTCCTGAGACTATAAGAGAGGCGGCGATAGCCTATGGTGGGTCTAAATGGTATTTATTAACGAAGGTTGATTTACCTCTTGCGATGCCAACCATCCTTGCAGGTGTCAACCAAACAGTTATGCTAAGTTTAGCAATGGTTGTTGTTGCTTCGCTTATTGGTGCAAAGGGGCTCGGGCAAGATGTTTTAGAGGCGCTTCAGTATGCAAATGTCGGTCAAGGAATTTTAGCGGGAATTGCAATTCTATTTTGCGCTTTAATCCTTGATAGAATAATACAAGGAAGAAAAAAGGACTAAGCTTATTAATGCCTTTTATTATTTACTTGAAGGCCCATTCAAAGGCTGGAAATGCTGCAGAACCACCTGTATGAATAAACAGTATCTTATCGGTTTTTTTGAAGTGTCCTTTTTGTACCAAGTCAACTAAACCGGCAAAAGCTTTTCCTGTGTAGACAGGGTCTAATAAGATTGCTTCTTTGCTTGCCATCAACTTAACTGCATGCTTCATGCCCTCTGTAGGAATTGCATAACCCTCACCAACGTAGTCATCAAAAGCAATAACTTCATCACAACTTGTATGCTCAATTCCAATATAGTCACATGAGTTATTGGTTAGTTTAAGAACCTTCTCCTCTTGATCATTTCTTTTGTCTTTAATGCTAATTCCAATAATTTGAGCATTGCTACTATAAACCTTTTTACCTGCTACCAATCCAGCTTGCGTTCCTCCACTGCCTGTTGCAAGAACTATATGAGTAAAAAGACTATCTTTATCATGCTCTTCAATCTCTCTCATGCACTCAATATAACCAAGCTCACCCAAGTGATTACTTCCACCAACTGGAATAAAATAAGGCTTTTTACCTTCACTTATTTTTATATCCATTATTTCACTGGCATATTCTTGAACATCTCTTCCAATAGGGCATAAAACCATTTCAGCATCGAAGAGCTGATTCAAGAAGACATTTCCTGAATTCATATAAGCTTCAGTCGCATCAGCAACTCTCTGCTCTAAAACGATAAGGCATTTAATACCAAGTATTGCGCAAGAAGCAGCAGTTTGACGTGCATGGTTTGATTGAATAGCTCCAACTGTTACGACAAGGTCAGCCTTAGAATTAAGGGCATCAGGCATTATAAATTCAAGCTTTCTAGTCTTATTTCCACCGGTAGCAAGGCCGGTACAGTCATCCCTCTTAATGAAAATTTCAGGACCACCCAAGTATTCAGTAATATTTGCTAAATACTCTATTGGAGTAGGGAAATGACCAAGCTTAATTCTTGGAAAATTGTCAATCATAAAATAAACTAGAGTTAGAAAAAATAAAGTTAAATTGAAGTCCATCTAGAACATTCAAATTATTTTATAGATAAACTTATATAAATGAGCACAATAAAGAAAAGCGCAGTTTTCTCAGCCTGCCGAAAATATCGCTACTCTTTAACCAGGTCATGGGATTTATCAGGTAATTATGTTTTATTTATTGGCTTAAACCCCTCTGTTGCAGATGAAATGGTTGACGATCCTACATTAACAAGGTGCATAAACTTTGCTAAAGATTGGGGGTATGGAGGGCTCATCATGGTTAATTTGTTTGCATATATGTCAACCCATCCATCCGAATTAAAAAAGGCAAGCCTGCCAATAGGAAAAGAGAACAATATGCACATTTTAAAAAGCCATCAAAAAAGTCAATTATCAGTTGTAGCTTGGGGGAATGATGGCTATTTCATGGAAAGAGATAAAGAGGTATTAGAAATAATTAGCAATCCAATGTGCTTTCATATAAATAAATCAGGCAAACCTGCACACCCCCTTTATCAAAAGAGAGACCAAGAATTAATTAATTTTATTATCTAGTTATTTAACTTAACCTTTAATAGTTTGATACATCAATACTCCAATATTGCCTATAATTCCACACGTAATGAAATACGCTTACATTTTTCAATTAAATCAAATTAAACGTTAAATTTATGCCCTCATTTAATCTATGAAATACTTTGTAATAGATCCGGTGATTTTAGATTTAGGCTTTGTACAAATTTACTGGTATGGAGTAATGTATCTTTTGGCCTTTTTAGCGGCATACTTACTTGCAAAATTTCGCGTTAAATCAAGCCCAATATGGAATATAAGTCACGTTGATGATTTAATTTTCTATGGCGCCTTAGGGGCAGTACTGGGAGGCCGCTTTGGTTACCTACTTTTTTATAATTTCTCAATTTTTACTGCAAACCCTTTGACATTCTTTAATTTTCAAAATGGCGGCATGTCTTTTCATGGTGGCTTCTTAGGGGTCTTGATTGCAATGACTCTGTTTAATAAAAAATCAAAATTTTCGTTTTTTCATACGACCGATTTTATTGCGCCACTTGTGCCGCTAGGCTTGGCATTTGGAAGAATAGGCAACTACATTAATGGTGAGCTTTGGGGAAAAATAACTGAGAGCTCTTGGGGGGTTTATGCGCCTGATCAAAGCGGTATCTGGGCTCAAAGATTTCCAACTCAACTATATGAAGCCTTTTTAGAGGGAGTAATCTTGTTTGCTATTTTATGGTTTTTTAGCAAAAAAAATCCACCAATTAGATCAACATCTGCTTTATTCTTGATTTTTTACGGCGCCTTTAGATTTATAATTGAATTTATAAGGGTGCCTGACTCACATCTTGGCTATTTAGCTTTTGAATGGCTGACTATGGGTCAAGCATTGAGCCTTCCAATGATTCTAATTGGTCTGTATTTATTTTATAATTCCTATTATATAAAAGGTCAATCATGAAACAATATCTTGAATTTTTAAAACTTGTAAAAGATACTGGTGCTAATAAAATGGACAGAACTGGTACAGGAACTAAAAGTATTTTTGGCCACCAAATGCGATTTAATTTAAGCGATGGTTTCCCGATTGTTACAACTAAGAGGGTACATGTTCCTTCGGTGATTCATGAGCTGCTATGGTTTTTAAAGGGCGATACAAATATTAAGTACTTACAAGATAACAAAGTAAATATTTGGAATGAATGGGCAGATGATAATGGAGATTTAGGTCCGGTGTATGGGGCTCAATGGCGAAAATGGAAAAACTCTAAAGGCAAGGAAATTGATCAAATTAAGCAAGCAATTGGTCTCATTAAAAATTCTCCAGACTCCAGAAGAATAATTGTTTCAAGCTGGAATGTTGGAGAGCTAGATAAGATGGCTCTTGCGCCTTGTCATGCCCTTTTTCAGTTTTATGTAGCCGACGGAAAGCTATCTTGCCAGCTTTATCAGAGGAGCGCTGATATATTTTTAGGTGTACCTTTTAATATAGCCTCTTATGCATTACTGACTCATATTGTAGCTCAGCAGTGTAACCTTGAAGTAGGCGATTTTGTCTGGAGTGGTGGTGATTGCCACATTTATACAAATCACTTTGAACAAGTGAATACACAGCTGAAACGGAGCCCAAAAGAACTTCCAAAGATCTTAATTAATAGAAAGCCAGAAAGCATTTTTGACTACACGTATGAAGATTTTGAGCTTTCTAGGTATAAGCACGATGATCCAATTAAAGCCCCAGTTGCAATCTAACTTATGCAAAAATTACAAAAAAATATTTCTTACCAATTTAAAGACATTAACCTTCTTAAGCAGGCTTTAACTCATCGAAGTGTGAGTAAAACAAATAATGAAAGATTGGAGTTTTTAGGTGATAGCGTTTTAGGCTGCGTAATCTCTTTAGAAATTTATCAACGCTTTCCATTAATTGATGAAGGACAGCTATCAAGACTTCGCTCTAGTCTTGTTAGAGGGCAAACTTTAGCTAAGCTTGCCAAAATACTTAATCTTTCTGAAAGCCTACTATTGGGCCAAGGAGAGTTAAAAAGTGGTGGATTTAGGCGTGAGTCAATCCAGGCAGATGCATTTGAAGCTATTCTAGGGGCTATTTTCTTAGACTCTGATTACTCAACGGTTAGCGAAATTATTTTAAATCTCTATAATGACTTTTTAAATGAATCCGGGCCTGAAGACTCATTGAAAGATTTTAAAACCCAACTTCAAGAATTATTGCAAAAAAAAGGATACGCTTTGCCTGAGTATGAACTCATTAAAACTGAGGGTAAAGATCATAATGCAGTTTTTTACGTTAGCTGTTCGATTAAAGAATTTAGTCTTGCTACTGAAGAAAGCGCGAAAAGCATCAAAAGAGCAGAGCAGGCCTGCGCTGAGGCAATATTAAAGGGTATCTTAGAACAATGAATTTTCAATCAGGCTACATTGCAGTAGTAGGGCGACCAAATGTTGGTAAATCCACTCTTGTAAATGAATTAATTGGACAAAAACTTTCAATCACATCCCATCGTCCTCAAACAACAAGGCATCGAATCAATGCGATTGATTCCCAGGAAAACTATCAAATGGTTTTTGTTGATACTCCTGGAATACATATTGGAAACAATAAGGCAATAAATTCATACATGAATAAAGCAGCTAGCTCAAGCTTTGCTGATGTAGACATGATAATCTGGCTTGTTGAAATATTTAAATGGACAAAAGAGGATGCTCGCGTATTAGAACATTTAAGTAAGGTTGATATACCAGTAATCATCTGCGTAAATAAGATTGACAAATCAAGCTCTGTTGATAAGATTTTGCCTTATTTAGAGATGCTAGGTGAAAAGTTCAAGGCCAATGAAGTCTTTCCTTTATCTGCATTTGATCGATCTCATACTAAGCAGTTAAGAGGTCTAATTCTGAAGTATTTACCTGAGCAAAAGCCTATTTATGATGAGGACTTCATAACTGATCGCTCTCAAAAATTTGTTGTGTCCGAGTTCATCCGTGAGAAATTGATGAGAAACTTATCTAATGAGCTTCCATATGATATTACAGTGGAAATTGAAAAATTTGAGCTTGATGGAAAAATGTATAGAATTGCGGCGCGAATCTTTGTTGACAAAGCCTCGCAGAAAAGTATTGTTATTGGCCATAAAGGTGAAATGCTTAAAAAAATTGGCCAAGATTCACGTATTACTATTGAAGGCTTTTTAGAGGCAAAAGTATTCTTGGAGCTCTGGGTAAAGGTTAGACAAGGCTGGTCAGATGACAAAAGAGCCTTAGCCTCTTTAGGCTATGACTAGGATTGAGAATTCTCCCGCGTTTTTGATTCATCGAAGAATGTATCAAGGAAGCTCTCTATTGCTCGACTTCTTTACAAAAAGCCATGGAAGAGTTCGTTTGATAGCAAGAGGCGCCAGAAGCAGTAAAATGTCGCTACAAATGTTTCAATGCCTAAGTATCTCATTTAAGGGAAAGAGTGATTTAAAAAGCCTTTCACAATGGGAAATATTAGATGAGCCACGCAGACTGCTTGGTGATGACCTCATATTAGCTATCTATGCAAATGAGCTACTCATTAGACTACTTCCAGAGGGTGATGAATATAGTGAGCTTTTTAATGCTTACTGGCTTTACATCAAAAATATTAAAAATAAATCTAACCCTGAAAAAGAATACTCGCTACGTATATTTGAAAATCAACTATTACTAGAGTTGGGCTATGGGCTAGACTTTAAAGATGATATTGAAGGCACCCCTATCAAAGGTAGTGTTCTTTATGATTTTATTGAAGATCAAGGTTTTATTGCACAAACTGAAGGTAAAATTTTAGGTGAAATTCTATTAAATATTGTCAGCCCCAACCAAGTAATTCCAAACTCTAAGGGGTTAAGTGCTTTAAAAAAACTGAATCGAAAAAGATTAAAGCCTCTTTTAGGTGACAAGCCACTTAAAAGCAAAGAGTTGTTTTTTGTTAATTAGGTGTATTTATGAGTATTTTTTTAGGTGTTAATATAGACCATATAGCAACATTAAGACAGGCAAGAGGTACAAAATATCCAAGTTTAATTGATGCTGCTCTTATCTGTGAAAATTCTGGTGCTGATAGTATCACCCTTCATCTTAGAGAAGACAGGCGACACATTCAAGACAACGATGTAATCGAGTTAAAATCCAGGTTAAAAACAAAAATGAATTTAGAGATGGCTGCAACGGATGAAATGCTCCAATTTGCCTCTCATGTTCTACCTGAAGATTGCTGCCTTGTTCCAGAAAAAAGACAAGAACTAACAACAGAAGGTGGTTTAGATGTAGCCTCCCAAATCAGCAGAATGAAAGAGGTTTGTGCCCAACTAAGTACAAATAATATCAAAACATCCCTATTTATAGATGCAGATAAAAGACAGATAGATGCCGCGGCTGAATGCGGAGCACCAATAATTGAAATTCATACAGGTCACTACGCAAATACAACATCTAAAGATGAATATCAATTTGAGCTCAAAAGAATATCTGAGGCATGTAACTATGCAGTCAATCTTGGATTACAAGTTAACGCGGGGCATGGATTAACGCTTATAAATACAACTCCAATAGCCAAAATAGAATCCATAGTTGAACTAAATATTGGACACTCAATTATCTCAAGGGCATTATTTGTTGGTCTTGGCAATGCAACATCTGAAATGAAAGACTTACTGTTAGAAGCGAGAGCCTTGTGATTTATGGCATTGGCACTGATATTGTAAGTATAGAGAGAGTCAAAGCAATTATATTGAAAAATCGTGACGGCTTTATCAAGAGAGTCTTAACTGAGCATGAACAGGCGTTATTTGCTAATAAGGCAGATAGCGCCGCTTATCTTGCCAAAAGGTTTGCTGCAAAAGAGGCTTTTTCAAAGGCACTAGGCACAGGAATTGGAAGGGTGGTTAGCTTTCAAGATCTAACTATTAGGAATAATGAAAATGGTAAACCTTATTTTTTACCCAGTGAAAAATTACGGCTATACTTATTAGAAAAAAGAATTAAGCAAGGGCACCTAAGCATATCTGATGAAAGTCAAAATGCAATTGCATTTGTTGTCCTTGAAAAACTAGACACTGACGAGTAAAGATAAAACCTAGATCGACTTTAAAACGGGATATCATCCTCAAATTCATCTTGTGCTACTGGAGTAATACTCGGAGTTTGCGGGGTGCTTGGAGCAGACTGCGGTTGTGAATTAGGTTGGGACTGCATTGGTGCCTCAGGGCTCATTCCATCTCGACGATCTAGCATTTGAAACACTCCATTAAAACCACCAACAACAATACTTGTTGAATATTTTTCAATTCCAGCATTGTCTGTATATTTTCTTGTCTCCAGCTTACCTTCAACATAAACTTTAGAGCCCTTATCAGTATATTGAGCGGCCACTTCAGCTAACTTACCAAACATACTAACGCGGTGCCACTCTGTTCTTTCTTGTTTTTGGCCGGTATTTTTATCAGTCCAAGACTCACTTGTTGCCACCGATAGATTGGCGATTGCATTACCCGACGCACCATATTTTAATTCAGGCTTGGCGCCAAGATTACCAACCAATATTACTTTATTTATTCCAGCCATGCTAGTATTTACTCCTGTTAAGTTTTAGTTTTAAGTGGTGAAAAAAGAACCATAAACCACCAGATAATTGCTACAAATATGGTGAATAAGAATACACTATTTAAATCGTAAATGTCATAAATCAAGCCGCCAATTGCGCCGCCAATAAATGTACCCAAAAATTGTGAAGTTGAGAAAATACCCATGGCAAGACCCCTTTTAGAAGGGCTTGCTGTTTTTGATAATAAAGACGGTAATATTGCTTCAATAGAATTAAAAGCAACAAAGAAAATTGTTAAAGTAATTAGAAAAGCTGAAAAATTTAAGTCTGATATAAAAAAAACAATTTGACTAATAATTAATAGCAAAATACTAAGAAGTAAAATGTATTTTGTTTTTTTAAACCTCTCAGAAATAATTATTAAAGGAACCATCCCAATAAATGAAAACAAAACTGCCGGAAGGTAAAGTTGCCAGTTATCTGCCATACTAACAATTTGGTTTTTCATAATAAGTAGTGGCATTACAATAAATCCACTAGCAAGGATTAAATGTAGAGAAAATACACTAAAATCCAAAGATACAAGCTCTCTACTTAAGGTTTCTTTAAAAGCCCCAATAGAAAGTCGGTAGTAATTAATAGGTTTAGACTGCTTTAAAGAGAACACAATTAACATAGCAACAATAGAAAGAAGGCCGATAGACCAAAAAAGACCAGAAAGTCCTATTTTTGAAGTTATTATTGGCCCAATAATCAATGAAAGCATAAATGCAACCCCAATCTGAAAACCAACAAAAGCATTCGCTTTAGCTCGATTATCCTCAGATACCGAATCAGCTAAAAATGCCATTAATACTGCAGATATGGCTCCTCCACCTTGAAAAGCTCTTCCGATAACAACAAATATAATATTTTCAGTATTTGCCGCAATGATGCTCCCCAGAAAAAAAATTAAAAGTCCGGCAATAAGAAGGGGCTTTCTTCCAAATCTATCTGAAAGATAACCAAAAGGTATTTGAAAAAATGCTTGAGTTAGGCCATAAATTCCAATCGCCATACCAATTAAAAAGGGTGTTGAGTTTTCATAACCAGATGCATAGACACTCATTACCGGAAAAAGCATGAATAAGCCAAGCATTCTAACGCTCATAATTAATGAGACTTTAAAAGCAATAAGTCTTTCAGTGGCTCCCATAACTTAAGATATTAAATTTTGATGCTAATCGATTGAATAGTTTGGAGAATAATTAGGATAGCTAGAAGACAAAACTTTTCTTGTATCAGCTGCCAACTTTACAGCGCTTATTGAATCATAATTATTAGCCATTAGATCAAGCCCGTCCGGAATAGAAGAACTATTTGGATAGTTCTCAATAATAAATTTAGAACGATTTATAGCAGCAATATGAGATCCAATTTTTGTGTAGTAGATAGCAACATACAGCTCATGTCTAGCAAGAATATTCACAAGTTTAGTGAGTTTTGTGCTCGCTTCATTTGCATACTTAGAGTTAGGAAAAGTATCAATTAAATCGACAAAATAAGAATAAGCCTCACGAACGCTTTCAACGTCTCTCTGGGCACTATCTGTAACAATATTATCTAATATTGAGCTAGATTTATCTTCCGCAACCACTCCTTTTAGATAATAAGCATAAGGAGTAGATTGCAAATCAGGGTATTTTTCAATAAATTTATCTAATTCAATTATGGCTCTGGAGTATTTTTTGCGCTTGTATAAATTGTAGGCAATATCTAGCCTAGCTTGAATTGCATACTTAGAGCCTGGATATGATGAAAGAATAATTTGATATTGTTCAATAGCTTGATCAATAGAGCCTGCATCAACCATATCCTCCGCTTGCTCATACAAAGTTTTAGGAGTGAGACCTTTTGCAACTAATTTTCTCGCCTCTTTGTCTCCCCCAAAAGGTGAGCAACCAACTAAAAAAAATAAAGCTGTAAGTGTAAGAATTAAGAACTTAGTCATTGTGTGAATTTGATATTTACTTTTAAACCTTAAATTATACTTATGTGTTTTTTTGTGTGGAAACCTTTACATAAAGAACTTCTAGTGAATACCAACTTGCTTATAATTACACTATCCTTATTTGATTAACTATATTGATGGCAACTGCTCTTTTTCAGAAACATACAAAAATTGATGACTTATGCTTAGTTTTAAACACTTACTTATCTCATAAGGAGGTGGAACTAGTAAGACTTGCTTACAAAGTTGCAAACAAAGCACACTCTGGTCAATTTAGAAAATCAGGCGAACCTTATATTCACCATCCATTATCTGTTGCTTTAATCCTCGCTGACTTGAAGCTAGATTATTTTTGCATTGTTGCCGCAGTTCTTCATGACTGTATAGAGGACACTTCAGTAACCAAAAAAGATGTTCAAGCTCAATTTGGGGATCAAGTTGCGCACATTGTTGAAGGTGTGTCAAAACTCACCAGCTTAGAGTTCACCTCAAGCTCACAAAAACAAGCTCAAAACTTTCAAAAATTAATTTTGGCTATGTCAAAAGACATGAGAGTCATGGTTATTAAATTAGCTGATAGACTCCACAATATGCGCACTTTAGATTCAATGAGTGACGAAAAAAAAATACAAAAAGCAAAAGAAACCTTTGAGCTTCATGCTCCAATTGCTAGAAGACTTGGACTTCACAGTATTAGAGTGGAGCTGGATGATTTATGCTTTAAGACGCTCCACCCAAGAAAGCACTTAATAATTAAGAGAAAAATTAGCAAGCAATATGGAAACCAAAAGAAAACAATAAATCTAATTAAAACAGAAATTGAAAATAGACTGAAGTTTGAAGGCATAAATGCAACCATTGAAGGGAGGCAAAAACAGCCTTCGAGTGTTTATAATAAAATGAAGTTCAAATCTCGAAAATTTTCAGAAGTTCTTGATATGCATGCTTTTCGAGTTGTCGTCGAAAATACAAATGCTTGCTATCAAGCATTAGGCCATATCCATAGCCTTTATAAGCCTATACCACTTAAATTTAAAGATTATATTTCAGTACCAAAACCTAATGGATATCAGTCAATTCATACCGTTCTTCTTGGCCCTAGAAAAATGTTCATTGAGGTTCAAATTAGGTCTCAAGAGATGGAGTTTATATCTGAATATGGGATTGCAGCTCATTGGCATTACAAAAACACTGATAAGCCAACTGACAAACTTGCTCGAAACTGGATTGGATCCTTACTAGATATCCAACAAAATACTGATACTTCAGTTGATTTTTTAGAAAACACGAAAGCTGACTTATTCTTCGATGAAGTGTTTGTATTTACTCCAGCAGGAAAAATAATTCAACTACCTCTCAGAGCAACGGTGCTTGACTTTGCTTATGCCGTCCACACCAACATTGGAAAGAAATCCCAAAAAGCCACAATTAATGGAGTCGAAGCAGAGCTTTCAACAAGACTTAAATCTGGCCAAACGGTAGAAATAATTACAAGTCGATTTGTCAAACCTAAACCAAGCTGGCTAGACTTTGTTATAACCTCAAAAGCAAAGACCGCAATAAAAGCAAACCTTAAAGACAATTCAAAAGTTGAGCTGGCAAGATTAGGAAAACTTTTAATCTCTGATGCATTAAAGTACCAAAAAATTAAAATCAATGATGTGCCTTTAGATAAATGGAACAAGTGCTTTAAGGAGCTTCACTGCATAGATTTTCAAGATTTGTACATAAGAGTGGGGTTATCTGAAATATTTGTTGCAGTAGTAATTAACAAGCTTTTGCAAGACATTAATAACGAAACTATTAACACTATAACAATTAATAAAACGAAAGGAATGGCCATAAATTTTGCACACTGCTGCTATCCAATTCCTGGCGATGAAGTTACTGGTGTTTTAACCTCTACAAAAGGACTGGTAATGCATCGTTCAAATTGTTCAAACTTAGAACACATTAAAGAAAAAAATGCACAATGGATGGATATTGACTGGAAATCGGACGAAGAAGAGGTTTTTGAAGTTGCAATTAGCGCGCTAGTTGAAAATAGAAGTGGACGTTTAGCGGCTATAGCAAACACAATAGCTAGCTTGGGAGTTAATATTGAGAATATTGAGCAACAAGAAAACCCACACTCCACTAGACTATTTCACATAGTCGTCGTCATTAAAAATATCATTCAGCTAAATGACGTACTTGAACATCTTAACAAACTTCCCCACCTTATTTCTGCAGAAAGAGTTTAAATTTATTAAAATGTTCAAAGCAATCAATCGAATTGATTAAAATTACAACTTTATAAATTATTATTAATACTGCAAAATGCTTTGCTGGACCGACTCACTTGAAATAGCTATTTCACTGGAAGAACTCTCCCCGAATATAGATCCCACAACTATTAATTTTGTTGATTTACGTCAACTTGTTATGGATCTTGAGGACTTTGAAGAAGGGCAGAGCAAGTGTGGTGAAAGAGTTCTTGAGGCTATTCAAATGCATTGGATTGAGGAGAAAGAGTGAAGTATTTAAAGTTTATTTTATTGTTTAATATATTAATGTCTTTTTCAGCTAATGCACTGCTAGAAGTAAATATTCTAAAATCCAAAGAAGCCGCATTCCCTATTGTTATCGCTCCTTTTGAAGTAATTGGCGACTCAAACAAAAATATAGATATTGCCAAAATTATAAGAGATAATTTGAATAGATCGGGTCAATTTAGTGCTCTAAGTACTGATGCACTTGTAACAAATCAAATTGACTTTAACTTTTGGAAGGAACATAAAAAAGACGCGGTAGTATTTGGAAAGGTTGAGCAAATAAGCCCTAAGGTTTACAACATATATATTTATATTTATGATGTCTTTTCTGAAAAAAGTTTATATCAAAAAAAGATTACGGTTAGTAACTCTGGTTTTAGAAGGATGGCTCATTTCTTAAGTGATAAAATTTATTATGTCCTTCTTGGACAAAAAGGCTCTTTTAACACTAGGCTATCATATGTAACTGTTACTGATAATGATAGCGGTGGAAGAACATATAGGCTTCAAATATCTGACTCTGATGGGGAAAACCCTCAAACAATTGTCAGGCAATCAAATCCAATTTTGTCTCCAGCTTGGTCAAAAGACCAGCAAAAGCTTGCGTACGTCTCCTTTAAAAATAATAGATCTGAAGTTTTTGTGATAACGCCATTTTTAAAAACTATTCCTATTAAGTTACCAAGGTTTGATGGCATTGCATCCTCACCTACTTTCCACCCAAGCGGAGAAAGTATTGCACTAACAATTTCAAAAAATGGCAATAAGGACATTTATTTATATAATTTTAAGTCTAAAAATTTAAAAAGGCTTACAACAAACAAATCAATTGATACCGAAGCAAGCTTCTCCCCTGATGGTGGTAGCATTGCATTTACATCTAATAGAACAGGTCAAGTTCAAATCTATATAAAGAACCTTGATTCTGGTGAAATCTCTCGCGCCACTTTCGAAGGAAGTTACAATGCTAAGCCAGTTTTTTCACCTGATGGCAAAGATTTAGCTATTATTCATAAAGTTGGCAAAGACTATAGGGTGGCCCTTTTAGATATAAAATCTAGAGATTTAACTGTTATGACTCGGAATAAATCAGATGAATCGCCCTACTTTTCACCGAACGGAGGGATGATTATTTTTTCAACTAATAGAGACAACAAGGGAATTTTGTCTATAATTTCACTTCACAATAATCAAATTGTTGAATTAATGCAAAAAACTGGCGAAGTTAGAGAACCTACTTGGTCAAATTATTCAAACTAAGGAAAAAAAAATGTCAAAAAAAATTCTATTGTTATCAAGCGTTATCTTTTTAAGCTCATGTGCAGCTACTAATATCTCCGAACTGGGCGATAAGTTTCTTGATTTAATTAATCCAAGTGATGCTGCTACTGAGCAAGCTGATCTTGGTGGTGATGCAACGCTAGTTGCAATTGATGAGGATGGTGGGTTTACAATCAACGAACTTGAACAATTATCAAATGACGAATTGATTGCTATCGCTAAAGAAAAAGGATTAGGAGATCTTATTGTTTTAGATGCCGATGGTAACCTTCAAAATAGAGATCAAATCATTAACGCTATTGTTGAAAGTGGAGATTTACTTGATGGGAAGACAGCAGAACTAGAATCACTATCTGATGATGCTCTTATCGAAATGGTTAACTCTAAAGGCATGGGCGACTTAGTTGTTCTTGATGCAGATGGAAATTTAGCAAATAGAGATGAACTTATTCAGGCATTAATGGATGATGCTGCAGCAATGCTAGCAATTATTGAAAATTTCAAAAATTCTAGTGATTCTTTTGTTCTGTATTTCTCTTATGATGACACTGAAATTGATGAAGCATCTACCAGAACTATTATTGAGCACGCTAATTTTATGCAAGATAACCCTTCTGTAAGCTTGAGATTAGAAGGGCATGCTGATGAACGTGGAACTCGTGAATACAACTTAGCACTTGGTGAAAATCGTGCTTTAAGTGTAAAAGAAGTTTTAAGCCTTTATAACCTTGATGACAGAATTGTTGTTGTAAGCTATGGTGAGGAATCTCCAATCCTAGTTGGAAGTAATGAAATGGCTTGGGAAGAGAATCGAAGAGTAGAATTCTCTTACTACTAGAGGTAAAATTTTTCCAACTCTTTTTTAATTAACCTGTTTTTTGCCGCTTGATGAAAAAGAATATTATTTTAATGCTATTCATAGGCCCTGCATGTTGGTTTCATGGGGCCTACGCTAATGAAGGGTTAGACTTAAACTCTGCAGTCTTAAAAATCAATAGAGATGTTAAATCCCTTAATAATGAAATCTTGTCACTAAAAGATGAAATTGAGCTTATTAAAGAAGACCAAAGAAAAAATTCTGAAAAAATTTCAGAACTAAGCCAAATAATTGAATTAAATCTTTCTAATAATAAAAAAACAAAAGATACGGCTAAGAAAATTCAAGCTAACAAGGCCAATAAACTCTACTCAGATGGGAAAAATGAGTTTCTTCTTGGTAATTATGGCCAGGCAATTACTCTATTCACCAACTTTGCAAAAAGCTCACCTGACTCACCCAACAACAAAGACTCAAAACTATGGCTTGCAAGAGCTTATTCTGCCAGTGAAGTTTATTTAAAAGCTAAAGATGCATTTCTAGATTATCAAGCTAATAATCAAGAACATTCAAAATATGCTGACTCTATGTTTGAATTATCAAGGGTTTTGGTTAAACTAAATGAAATTAATGATGCTAGGCTATTATTGTCAGAAATGATCCGGCAATATCCTAGTCACTCTTTAATTAATAAAGCAACCCAATTACTTTCAGATCTTTAAGTAAGTGAAAATATTAGAAATACAAAAAGTTGATTTAACTTCTTTTTGTTATCTTAATAAAGATCGTTATCCTTTTTTACTTGAAAGCGTAAATCACAACGAAAACAATAGGTATTCAATACTATTTGCATTTCCTGGTGAAAGTATTGTTCTTAAAGATTTTTCTGACTTTAATTTTTTAAAAGAACTCGATGATAGGTGTAAATCAAATAATTTGAATTCAAGTCTACCTTTTACTGGAGGCTGGTTTGCTTACCTTTCATATGAGTTAATCGGACAGATTGAGTTAACTTTAACAGCCAAGTTGCATAAATCAAAATTACCAATAGCTTATGCAGTTGAAATACCCTCAGCAATTATCATCGACCACAAGCTAGATAAAACTTTTATTATTGATCAAGATAGTAATCACTCTCGTATTGATTTAATACTATCGGATATTAAGCTTCTTGGCACAATGCCAACTCAAAGAATTAAAGGTGATCAATCTGAAGAAGTCGAAAAAAAATTTATTGATGGTGTTAAAGATAGCTTAGATTATATTGTTGCGGGTGATGTTTTTCAAGTTAATCTATCGAGAAAATGGCAATACGAATTAGAAAAAAAAATTGATTCAGCTATAATTTATAATTCCTTAAAAAAAGCTAATCCAGCGCCTTTTTCCGCTCTTATTCAATATGAAAATTTCAGCATAATTTCATCCTCTCCAGAAAGGCTCTTTAGTGTGAATGATCGAGTTTTAGAAACAAGGCCTATTGCAGGAACTCATCCAAGAGGAAAGGGCGATTTAGATAAGGCTCAAAAAGACAACTTAATAAACCATCCAAAAGAAATAGCTGAACATGTCATGCTTCTAGATTTAGAAAGAAATGACATGGGAAGGGTGTGTGAATATGGAAGCGTTTTTGTTAATGAAATAATGACATTAGAGACTTATCCTTTTGTGCATCATATAGTCTCCAATATAAAAGGAAAGCTTCGTAATAATACTGGCATCAAAGATATTGTTAAAGCTCTTTTTCCAGGAGGAACAATTACAGGCTGCCCTAAAGTCCGCTGCATGGAAATTATTAATGAGCTAGAACAAATGCCACGAGAGGCATATACAGGCTCAGTAGGCTATATTAGTCAGAATGGTAAGATGGATTTTAATATCCTTATTCGTAGTTTTATCCATAAAGGAGGCACATTAAGTTTTAGAGCCGGTGCTGGAATAGTAAATGACTCTCAGCCAGAAAAAGAATTGGCTGAAACAAGACATAAAGCAGCAGGACTTCTAAAGGTTTTTGAGGGTTAACAAGTTAAGGTTTAAACTTGGATGTCATAGGATATCGCCTTTCCTTGCCAAATGCATTTCCACTTATTTTAGGTCCTGGAGCTGACTGACGCCTTTTGTATTCGTTTCTAAGAATCATAGATGTTACTTTGTTGACAACTTCAAGACTATGGCCCTGTGAAGTAATTTCCGTTACAGACTGCTTCATTTCAACAAATCTCTTTAAAATATCATCCAAAATATCATAAGAAGGCAGTGTGTCTTGATCTACTTGATTAGGAGCAAGTTCAGCAGAAGGAGGTCTTGTAATAACCCTTTCAGGAATAACTGGGGATATTGTATTTCTATAGTTAGAGAGCTTGTAGACTAATGTTTTAGAAATGTCCTTAAGCGGAGCAAATCCGCCACACATGTCTCCATACAAAGTTGCATAACCAACTGCCATTTCTGATTTATTTCCAGTTGCAAGTACAATTTTATGATATTTGTTTGAGAGCGCCATTAGAAGGGTTCCACGAACTCTAGCTTGAATATTTTCTTCTGTGGAATCTGGAGAGGTATTTTCAAAAAAATCATTAAGTGAAAAATTAAAAGAATCGACCATAGAATGAATGTCAATCTTTGAAAACTGGACTCCCTGCGTAAGAGCCTGAAGTTCAGAGTCCTCCAAACTCATCTCGGATGTAAATTGGTAAGGCATCATAACTGCATGAACGTTTTCAGCGCCGATAGCATCTGTTGCTATAGCAAGTGTTAAAGCAGAATCAATACCTCCAGATAAGCCAATTAACGCCCCACCAAAGGAATTCTTATGAATATAATCTCTTGTCGCTAACACAAGTGCAGAATAAATAGATGCTTCCTCACTTAAAGCATAAGGTAAATGAGTAATACTATTATGCTGAGAACATGCCTCTTCAAAAGCAGGAAGCTGAAGTGTAAGCTCTCCAAGGTTGTTGATAACAAAAGAGTTGCCATCAAAAACAACTTCATCTTGCCCTCCAACCATATTAACGTAGATAAATGAAAGATCAAACTTAACTGCATAGTGTTTACAAATATCTATACGTTCATTTTGTTTATTTATTTGAAAGGGTGATGCGTTAAGAGAAACAACAACATCAACATTAGATTGACATAATCTATCAATTGGACCATCAACCCACTGATCTTCACAAATCAAAACACCAACTTGAGTTTTTTGACACTCAAACACGAATGATTCATTACCAGAAGTAAAGTAACGTTTTTCATCAAACACACCATAGTTTGGTAATTCCTGCTTATTATAGATATGTGTAACTCGATTACTTTGAATGCAATAAGCACTATTAAAAAGAAAACCATTGATTTGACTTGGCGCACCAAATAAAATCGATATATCTGTTGGGACCAAATTACACAAATTACCAATCTCATCATTAACTTGATTAATAAACCCATTTCGAAATAAAAGGTCTTCAGGAGGATAGCCCGTAATAGATAATTCTGGAAAAACAATAAGATGAGCTCCAGATTCATTAGCCTCATTAATCAAATTAAGCATTTTCAAAGCGTTTGACTTAATATCGCCAACAATAGGGTTAAATTGAGCGATTTGAATTTTAATTGATTCAGATTCAGAATATATTTTATTAAGCTGCTCCTGCCAAAATATAGCCTTTAGATTATTACCACTATTTATTGCATGCTCATACTTAGTATTCGCAACAACTTCTGAGGGGTCTAATTCAAGAATATTAGCAAATAGCCAGGCATGTGTTTCACTTAAGGCAGCCTTACCAGAGCTATATTTACTGAGATTTGATTGATTTATATCGTACTCTTTAGCTATTTTATAATCAGAAAAACCTGTTTTGTCACGCACTAGAGCAAGATATTCTGTTGTTTTTTTATTCACTATTTTTTTTATTTAAGCTATTTATTAGTTATTTTATACCACTACAGTTATAAAATAACTATTAATAATAAATATCAATAAAAAAACAAATGTATTTAATACCTAATATAGATATAAGTATATGATTTAAAAAGATTAATATACATTTTAAAAAAATAAAAAAATAGTATTTTTAGAGTAAATTTATAACAAAATTGTGGTCAAGTTAGCCCATACAAATTAAATATTACTCAAAAAAAAATATTTAAATATATATATTAAATCACACTATATTTAAGTAAATATCTTGGTTTAATGAGCCTTAGAAGGGTAGATTCATTTCAAAAATAACTGGCATTTTGGCTTTAAGAAGTGATAAAATTTAATTAATCCTCACGCAATTGTGATGGATTTTTTACTTTGAAACTCATTAAGGAGATATATATGAAACAATTACTAAAATTGACTGCTGCTTCGTTGTTAGTTGTTGGTGCACTAGGTGTACAAGCTTCTACATTAAGCGACGTTCAAGCTAAAGGCCACGTTTCTTGTGGCGTGTCTAAAGGTCTAGCTGGATTTTCTTCTGCAGATTCTTCAGGTACTTGGACAGGTGTTGACGTTGATGTTTGTCGTGCTGTTGCTGCTGCAACTCTTGGCGACGCAACTAAAGTTAAATTTGTACCATTAACTGCTAAAGAAAGATTCACTGCACTTCAGTCTGGTGAAATCGATATGTTGTCTAGAAATACTACTTGGACAATTACTCGTGACGCTTCACTAGGTCTTAACTTTGCAGGTGTTAACTACTATGATGGACAAGGCTTTATGGTTAAGTCTTCTCTAGGTGTTTCTAGTGCTATGGAATTAGGTGGAGCTGCGATTTGTATTCAAGCAGGTACAACTACTGAATTAAACTTAGCTGACTGGGGTAAAGCAAACGGTATCGATTACAACTCTGTTGTTTCTGACACAAATGCTCAAACTCTAAGTAACTATGACGCTGGACGTTGTGACGTTCTAACAACTGACGCATCTGGATTATATTCAATGCGTGCTGGTGCGAACGATCCTTCTGAGCACGTTGTGCTTCCAGAAATCATTTCTAAAGAGCCTTTAGGCCCAGTTGTTCGCCAAGGCGACGACCAATGGTTTAACATCGTAAGATGGTCTCTAAACGCTATGATTACTGCAGAAGAGATTGGTGTTACTAGTGCTACTGTTGATATGGTTTCTAACAACCCTGAGCGTGAGCGCTTAATGGGTCGTTCTGGAAGTACTCATGAATATGTTGGCTTGACTTCAGACTGGACTTACCAGATCGTTAAGCAAGTAGGTAACTATTCTGAAAGCTTTGAGCGCAACATTGGTATTAATACTCCAATTGGTATTGCTCGTGGTGTTAATGCACTATGGTCACAAGGTGGTATTCTTTACTCACCTCCATTTAGATAAGCAATTATCTAGATAGAACTTAAGCCAGCCTGCTATACTTTAGCAGGCTGGTTTTTTTTTACTTTTTTACCAATTTAAAACTCATTTTTAGTAAAATTTCTTAATTAATATTTATCGCTTTATATGAAAAAACTTATCCTCGACTCCCTTGGTAAATCTAAACATAGAGGATTAAACTTCCGTGATTTACTTTATAACAATGAAGCAAGAGCTTTCTTCTTTCAGGTAATTACATTTGTTTTAGTGGTAGGACTCTTTTATACGGCCATTGGAAACCTCTTTGAAAACATTGAAGAAAGAGGTATTAACACAGGATTTTCTTTTCTAAACAATAGGGCAGGCTTTGACATCTTGCCGTTCCTTGGCAATATTGTAGTTGACTACACGCCAGAATCTTCCAATTTAACTGTTTTTTATGTAGGACTTGTTAATACTTTGGTTGTAGCCTTTATTGGCATTATATTATCTACACTAATTGGACTTTTAATAGGTATTGCAAGACTTTCCAATAATTATTTAATTTCAAAACTTGCAGGGGGCTATATTGAGCTCTTTAGAAACATACCCATTCTTTTACAAATTCTTTTTTGGTACAACTTATTTATCAATGTTTTTCCTCATCCTAAACAAAGTTTGGCTTTCTTTGATATTGCATTTCTTAATCAGAGAGGGCTGTACCTTCCAAAACCAATCCCTGAGGATGGCTTTTTATTTGTAGCCTTAGCATTTATTATTGGAATCATTGCCGCTTATTTTGTTAAGAAATTTTTTAAAAGAAAACATGAACTAACAGGCTCTCATACTAGTACTTGGCCATACACTCTTGGATTAGTTGTTGGTTTTCCAGTAATAGTCTACCTTTTAATTGGTTCACCACTTCAATTTGATTATGCAGTACTAGGCAAATTTAATCTTAAAGGCGGCATGGCTGTTGTTCCCGAATTTTTAGCACTAACTTTTGCATTGAGTGTCTATACTGCAACCTATATTGCTGAAGCAATAAGATCTGGAATAGAGGCGGTAGACAAAGGCCAAAAAGAAGCTGCTGCTGCAATTGGTTTATCGCCAATACAATCTCTAAAACTTATTGTGCTTCCCCAGGCATTGAGAGTGGCAATTCCACCAACTATTAATCAATACCTAAATTTAACTAAAAACTCTTCATTAGCAACAGTAATTGGCTATCCAGAGCTAATGAGTACATTTGGCGGCACCGTCCTAAACCAGGTTGGTCAAGCAGTTGAAATTTTAGCTATGGCGATGCTGGTTTATCTAGTAATCTCGCTGTTTATTTCTTTATTGCTTAATTATGTCAATAAAAAGATGGAAATCCAAGGAAGATAATTATGTCAGTATTCGATCAACAATCGACCAGGAAGCCGCCAATTTCTCAAATTGGAGCATTATTATGGCTAAAGACTAATCTATTCTCCTCTTGGGTTAATAGCCTCCTTACACTCGCTTCACTCTATTTGCTATATATTATGATTCCTCCCTTACTAGATTGGATGATATTTAACGCAAGCTTTAGTTTTGGCACTGTAAATCTTTTTGGTTTTGATATCAAGTTTAGTGAGGCCATGGCAACAAACCAAAACTGTGGCCGTGAAGGTGCTTGTTGGCCTTATATCTATGAAAAACTATACATGTATACCTATGGCTTCTACCCACGCACAGAAACCTGGAGACCCAATATTGTTTTTGGACTGACGGCATTACTGTTTGTTATCGTTCCATTGGTCAAGCACTACAAGCATAAAAATAGGGTTACACTCTCATTAATTATTTTATACCCTCTAGTTTCTTACATATTAATTGCAGGTGGCTTTGGGATACTGACTCCAGTTTCAACTGATCAGTGGGGCGGTCTCTTGCTAACTCTTATAATTGCCTCTGTGGGAATTATTGTTTCATTCCCAATAGGAGTATTGCTTGCACTTGGAAGACAATCAAACCTTAAAGTAATTAAGCTATTCTCGACGCTTTTTATTGAATTTATAAGGGCAGTCCCTTTGATAACAATTCTCTTCATGGCTTCTTTTGTACTTCCATTGTTTTTAGAATCTGGAAACTATTTTGATAAGCTTTTAAGAGCGCTTATAGGTATTGCTTTGTTCCAGGCAGCATATTTTGCAGAGGTTGTAAGAGGAGGATTGCAAGCAATCCCAAGAGGACAATATGAAGCAGCTGATGCAATTGGACTTAGTTATTTCCAAAAAAATATATTAATTATTTTGCCGCAAGCACTAAAAATTTCTATTCCTAACATAGTGGGGTCTTCAATTTCACTATTTAAAGACACGACTCTAGTTCTTATAATAGGATTATTTGATATGCTGGCAATGGTCAACCTGACAAGTAATGATCCTTATTGGCTTGGTAGAGAAACTGAAGGCTTTGTCTTCGTTACAATTGTTATGTGGGCTATACTATATACCATGTCTCGCTATTCAAGAAAACTAGAGTTACGTTTTAACACTGACAATACAAATTAAAAAGGTTAATAAAGATGAGTACTGATAAAAAAAATATCATAGAAATATCGAAATTAAATAAGTGGTATGGTGACTTCCATGCACTAAAAAACATTGATTTAAATGTTAGAGAGGGCGAAATAATAGTGGTTTGCGGTCCTTCCGGGAGTGGTAAATCAACTCTAATAAGATGTATTAACTTTCTAGAAAAATTTCAAGAAGGAACTATTCTTGTCTCAGGCACAGAGCTTACTGATGATGCGCAAAAAATTAGAAAAATTAGAAGCGAAGTAGCAATGGTATTTCAGCACTTTAACTTATTTCCACATTTAACAATCGTAGATAACTTAACGCTAGCGCCAATATGGGTTCATAATGAAACGAAGCAAGAAGCTAGAGAGAAGGCGCTTAAACTACTTGATAGAGTAGGAATAAGGGATCAAGCTGAAAAATATCCAAATCAACTTAGTGGCGGACAGCAGCAGCGCGTAGCTATTGCTAGGTCCTTATGCACTTCGCCAAAAATAATGCTGTTTGATGAGCCTACATCAGCTCTAGATCCTGAAATGATCTCTGAAGTCTTAGATGTTATGGTTGAGCTGGCTAAAGAAGGCATCACTATGGTCTGTGTAACTCATGAAATGGGCTTTGCACGTAAAGTTGCAAATAGAATTATCTTTATGGATGATGGGCAAATAGTAGAAGAAAATGATCCAGAAAACTTTTTTAATCACGCAGAGTCTGACAGATTGCAGCTATTTTTAGATCAGATATTAACTCATTAAGCATACATACAATTTAAGGCTTTAAAAGACTCTAATATTAGCTTAAATACTATTTAATTATTAATATAGTAATACACTCTCAACCTTCTAGTTATATAATTTGATTTAGAAGACTATTAATTAACTAACTTACTAATTGATAAATGTTTAAGTTCCTAAAGAAAGATCAAGCTCATAAAATTCCAGAAATCACACAAGCTGTAGACTGGACTAAGGATATAAAGATAAGTAAAAAAATTGGTCAAGAAGTTGAGCAATTATCATTTTTATACAGTCCTGAAAGCAATAATGAGACTATAGGGACTAAGAAGGGACTAAGTAGGGACCATCTCCAAATTCTAAAAAAATGCAACTTAGAAAGTAGTGCTCTAGAATTAATGAAAATTTTAAAAAGATCAAACAAGTCAAAATTTAAAACAGCAATCATCAACCCACTTCTTGATCAAAACTTCTTAGAGCTAACAATTCCAGATAGTCCAAAGAGTCCAAGTCAAAAATACAGACTTACAGGCAAGTTTGTTAAAAAAAGAATAAAGGGTTGATAGGTATTCAGTATTTTGAATAGCCTGGAGTCTTAATTTGCAATACATAAAACCCCCTGCCTCCATATTCTTTATATTTTAAACTTTTAGCTATTTTCTAGGCACTTTGTTGTATTAGTAATAAATGTGCCATATATCGTATAATTTCGAGCTCAACATGTAACCCATTGATTTTTATATGTTTAATCTAATATTTAGTGCTTTATTGGTCGTTTTTCATCAATATCCTATGAATTTACTTCGTATAATTTATATTATGTTAAATAATTACTTTTTATCCTATAATTAACATAAATTAGCATACGTTATGTAATTGTGGATAATAGTTCTCTTAGTCCCCTGCTATTTCGCTGCTATTCTATTATTTATTTCTTGGTCCCTTTATCTTCAATATGCATATAAACAAAAGAAACTATTCACTTTTAGGATTACTTGTGCTTATGTGGGGCTCGTCATTTCTTTTAATAGATCGCTCATTATTATTTTTCACTCCTGAGCAAGTTGTGGGTTACAGATTGTTCATTGGTGCGATTACAATGATTTTGGTTTCTTTTTTTTATGGGAAAAGTTTTCCAAGATCTATTACACCTTGGCTTCATTTTATTGTTTATGCCGTAATTGGTAATATCTTACCTTACCTTCTAATTGCCACTGGTCAAGTTACCATTACTTCTGGTATGGCTGGTTTATTAATGGCTATTATGCCTCTGGTTACTATAGTTCTTGCTCATATCTTTTTACCAAACGACAGGCTTAATCGTTACAAGGTATTTGGTTTTATTATAGGTATATCAGGTGTTCTTTTCATATTAAGTCCTTCAATTAATGATGGCTCTAATACTTTTTTTGGTATCTTACTTGTTTTAGCTGCTGCTTGTGCTTATGCTGTAAACACTATAATCGCATCTCGCCTACCCTCTTATGATCCTATTGTCTCAAGCGCTTGCGTATTATTAGTAGCTAGCGTGCTGTCATTCTTTATTTGGCCAGGTATATTTTTTATTAACTTTTCTGAAGTGCCTTTATTAAGCGGTTTCAGCGTGATTCTTCTTGGAATTCTTCCTACTGGAATTGCCGCTCTCGTTTATTTTATTATTATCAATTCTGCTGGCGCAACATTTCTATCTAATATTAATTATTTAATCCCTGTTGTCGCTTTTTTTCTTGGTGCTTTATTGCTGGGAGAAGATATTCTTTTGAGTAATTTATTAGCTCTATTATTAATCATTTCTGGTATTTTTGTATCTAGATTTAAATCTTAAAATTTATTTTTTTTATTCCTTAATTTCCCCTTTTTTTTCAATTACTTACCTCATCTTTAGCCTGTTTATATTTAATAATCTTTTATCTATATAATTTGTATTCTATATTTAGTGTATATTTATCTATGTAAGCACTAAATGTAGTGCTATTATCAGGAGTTGGTTTTGAGTCAAGAAATACACGCCGTTAAAGACAATGCAGTCGATCAGGAAATACTAGTTACTAAAAGAGATGGTTCAAAAGAGTCAATTGACCTTGAAAAAATTCATCGTGTTGTTCATTGGGCCTCCCAAGATCTTGATAATATCTCTGTATCTCAAGTTGAAATTAACGCTCAACTAGCTTTCTTCGATGGTATCAGAACTGAAGATATTCATGAGACTATTATAAAATCTGCAGCTGACTTAATTTCTACTGATGTACCTGATTATCAATATTTAGCGGCTCGATTAGCTATTTTCCATTTAAGAAAAAAAGCTTACAAATCTTTTACGCCGCCATCTTTAATTGATCATGTTACAAAACTGACTAAATTAGGTATTTACGATAAAGATATACTTGGTAAATATAATGCGTCAGAGTTTGAAGAGTTTAATAATTACATTGACCATTGGCGAGACATGAAGTTTTCCTATGCTGCTGTAAAGCAACTAGAGGGTAAATACTTAGTTCAGAATAGAGTGACTGGTGACATTTATGAATCACCCCAAATGTTATATATGCTTGTAGGAATGTGCCTATTCCAGGAGTATAAAGGTAAAGCCAGACTTGATATTGTTAAGCGTTTTTATGATGCCTCTTCTAACTTTAAAATTTCCTTGCCCACCCCTATTATGGCTGGAGTTCGAACTCCCACTCGTCAATTTTCATCTTGTGTGCTCATTGAAACGGATGACGATTTAGACTCAATTAGTGCAGCATCTGGTGCAATAGTTAAGTATGTTTCTCAGCGTGCTGGAATTGGAATCAATGCAGGCAAAATCAGAGCAATTGGGAGCACTATTAGAGGCGGTGAAGCAACGCATACTGGATGCATACCTTTTTTTAAACACTTTCATACTGCTGTTAAATCATGCTCTCAAGGTGGTGTTCGGGGTGGTGCGGCAACATTGTTTTATCCACTATGGCATCTTGAAGTTGAAAGCTTGTTAGTACTTAAAAATAACACAGGTACTGATGAAAACAGAATTAGGCACCTGGATTATGGCGTTCAATTTAATGGATTAATGTATGAGCGCTTTCTAAAAGACTCTGATATCACATTGTTTTCTCCAAATGACGTACCTGGTTTGTATGATTCTTTTTTTGCAGATCAGAAAAAATTTAAAAAACTGTACGAAAAATACGAAAACGATGACTCGATTCGAAAGGAAACGATTAAGGCGCGTGAATTGTTTGCAATGTTTATGAAAGAAAGAGCCAATACTGGTCGCATTTATCTTCAAAATGTTGATCATTGTAATACTCATGGCGCTTTTAACCCTGAGCAGGCACCAATCAAACAATCAAACCTTTGTATGGAAATCACATTACCAACAAAGCCTTTATATTCGGTTCAAGATGAAGAAGGAGAAGTTGCGCTCTGTACTCTTTCTGCTGTTAATCTAGGTGCTTTAGATAGTCTTGATGAGCTTGAAGACATTACTGAAATCATTGTTCGTTCATTAGATTCATTGCTAGATTATCAAGACTACCCACTTAAATCAGCTGAAATTACAAGCAATAATCGGCGCACACTTGGTATTGGTGTAACAAACTTGGCATATTACTTAGCTAAAAATGATGCTAAATATTCAGATGGCTCGGGAAATGACTTAATACATAAGACTTTTGAAGCACTGCAATACTACTCCCTAAAGGCTTCAAATAAACTTGCAGAAGAGTTTGGTCCCTGCCCTCTTTTCTCTGAAACACAATACGCGAATGGCATAATGCCTATTGACAGTTACAAAAAAGATATTGATGCATTTTGTACTACTAAACTTGAGCTAGACTGGGATACACTAAGAAAAGATATCCAATCTAAAGGCCTTAGAAACTCAACTTTAACAGCATTAATGCCTTGCGAAAGCTCATCTCAAATTTCAAACTCAACGAATGGAATTGAGCCTCCTAGAGGCTTTGTATCAGTAAAACAATCAAAGGATGGAATATTAAAACAAGTTGTTCCTGAATATGAAAAACTTCATAAAAAATACGAGCTTCTTTGGGACATAAAAGACAACGAGGGTTACCTTCAGTTATGCGCCATTATGCAAAAATTTGTGGATCAGTCAATCTCAACAAACACTCATTATGATCCTTCTCAATTTGAGGGAAGCAGAGTGCCAATGAAATTGTTTTTAATGGATTTACTTAAAGCTTATAAGTATGGAATTAAAACACTTTATTATCATACTACAAGAGATGGTGCAAGCGATGGCCAAAATGACAGTAAACTAGGAGATGATGATTGTGAAGATGGTGTTTGCAAGCTCTAAAGAATAATTATGTCTTATAGTATTTTTAATCAACAAATAAATGATACTCTAAAAGAGCCAATGTTCTTTGGAGACTCTGTCAACGTTGCTCGTTTTGATCAACAAAAATTTCAAATATTTGAAAAACTAACTGAAAAGCAGCTTTCTTTCTTTTGGCGTCCAGAAGAAATTGATGTATCAAAAGATAAAATTGATTTTAGTAAGCTATTACCAAATGAAAAGCATATTTTTATCTCCAACCTTCAATATCAAATCTTGCTAGATTCAGTTCAAGGACGCTCACCTAACATAGCCTTCTTGCCAATTGTTTCACTACCTGAATTAGAAAATTGGATTGAAACCTGGGCATTCTCAGAAACGATTCATTCTCGCTCTTACACTCATATTATTAGGGCAATTATGAATGAGCCTGGAGTTGTTTTTGATGAAATAATGAAGACAGATGAAATCATCAAGCGAGCTACTAGCGTATCTAAATATTATGATAAGTTAATCAAGCACACTCAAGCTTATTTATTACATGGTGAGGGTGAGCATTTGATAAATGGAGAGTCACTTAATATCAATTTATACTCTCTTAAGCGCTTAGTTTATTTAACCATTATGTCTGTTAATATTTTAGAAGCGATTCGTTTTTATGTGAGTTTTGCCTGCTCTTTTGCTTTTGCAGAAAGAAAAGTGATGGAAGGAAATGCAAAAATCATCAAATTAATTGCCCGTGATGAAGCACTTCATCTTACTGGAACTCAGCATATGCTAAATTTAATGCGAGATGGTAAAGATGATCCAGATATGCAAGCGATCGCCATTGAGTGTGAAGCAGAAGTCATTCAAATGTTTAAGGATGCTGCAAATCAAGAAAAAGAGTGGGCAGAATATCTATTTCGTGATGGATCAATGATTGGCCTTAATGCAGAAATTCTTAAGCAATATCTCGAATATATTACTAATAATCGTATGGCAGCTTTAAATATGCAGCCTATCTTTGAGCAGAAATCTAACCCTCTGCCATGGCTTAACCATTGGCTAGATTCAGATAATGTTCAAGTTGCCCCACAAGAAACCGAAATTACCTCATATTTAGTTAGCGCTATTGACAATACTATTGACGCAGAAGATCAAGATTTTGATGATTTTAAGCTGTAAGTGCTACTTACTAAATGTTTAGAATTGATGTTGATAATATAAATGGAAAAACTGAGTCACTCTATGTATATGGTGATGATTCAATACTAACTGAGCTTGAAGCTAATAATGTTTTAGTAAATTTCAGTTGCAGGCAGGGGCATTGTGGGAGCTGCATACTAAAATTAGTCAAAGGTGATGTGATTCATCAAGAATGTCTAGTTCCTTTATCTCAAGGTGAAATACTTGCTTGTCAATCCAGGCCTATAACAGACATCGTAGTAACTACTAAAACTTAACTTTCTTTAAGATAACTAGTGACTTCTTTATAGTCGCCTTTAAAAACTATTCTTTGTTTTTTCTGTTCAATTTGATAGTTATACATTGGATCATAATAATCAACTAAAAGCGACTCAATAAGAGGCATATAATCACTTAAATCTTCGTTTTTTTGATGATTAATTAGTGCTAAATTTAATTGCTTTAAAAGAATTTTATATCTATCTCCACCTAATCTTTTTTGGATTTTGGAGAGGCTATTTAGCCAATAGTTTGAATACTTCTCAAATCCAAATTCACCATGTAAATCTCTAAATTTTTGAGTCATATCAATAACATAAGATTTTAAACTAATACTTAATCTCTCTTCAAGACTAGCACTTAAGATAATAATATCGGACTGTCGCGCTTTATTTTTTATAACATCCGGTATGTGAATCATGCCAATATTATTACCCTCATCTTCTATTAAAAATACGTTAAAAATTTCCTTCTTAATTAACTCTATTGTTAGCTTATTTTCAAAGTCAATTTGTCTGGGTTGTGGAGTTACATCATTACCAAAAGCAGACCCTCTATGATTAGCAAATCCTTCTAGATCTATACTGTTATCAAGCTCATTTAATAACAATGTTTTACCGCAACCCGTTTGACCACCTAAAACTAAGAGCCTCTTTTCATTTGTAATTCGACTCATCTCATCAATAAGAAATGACCTTAAAGCTTTATAGCCTCCCTTTATTCGAGGAAATGAAATTCCTGATTGTTCATAAATCCACTCTTGAGCGATTTTTGAGCGCAACCCACCTCTAAAACAATAAAGGGCCCCTGATGGATGCTTATTAACAAAATTGAGCCAATTACCTATTCTTTGCTCTTTTAGTGGGCCTTTTACGAGCTCATAACCTAGCTTAATTGCTGACTCTTGACCTTTATCTTTATAGCAAATACCAATTTGATGCCTTTCCTCATTGGTCATTAGAGGGTGGTTTAATGCGATTGGGAAAGATCCATCAGCAAATTCAATGGGTGCTCTAATGTCGATTAAGGGGGTATTTTCTTTAAAAATTTGAGAGAAATTATCAATTTCTTTGAGCTCACTCATCTTAAGACAATAGATTCAGAGTTACCACTAGTTTTAATAATTTTTCCAATTGGCTTAAGATTCATATTATTAGCAGTTATCAGTTTATCAAACTCTGGCATAGCCTCATTTGAAACCGTCACCAGCAAGCCTCCACTGGTTTGTGGATCACAAATGATTGATTTTTCTAAATCAGATAGATGACTAATAGACTCACCATAACTATCAAAATTTCTTTCAGTGCCTCCTGGAACACAACCTTTATCAATATATTTCACAATATTTGGCAATAATGGTAATTTATCAAAAAATATTTCTGCAGAAACATTGCTACCTCTGCATACCTCTAGCAAATGACCTGCCAAACCGAAACCAGTAACGTCAGTGACTGCATTGACGCCTGAAATTTTAGCTACTTTAGAACCAATATCATTTAGTTCACACATTTGCTTTACAGCCATAATGTGATCATCGGCACTTACTATTTTCTTTTTTTGCGCTGTGGACAAAACTCCAATTCCTAGGGGTTTTGTTAAAAAAATAGTATCACCAACTTGTGCACTTGTATTTTTTTTTAGTGCATCAATATCAACAATTCCAGAAACAGAAAGACCAAATATTGGCTCTGGAGAGTCAATACTATGTCCTCCTGCTAAAGTAATTCCCGCACGGCTGCAAATTTCACGCCCGCCGTCTATTACCTTTGCTCCAATATCTGCGGAGAGTTTATTAATAGGCCAGCCAAATATTGCTATTGCCATAAGCGGCCTCCCTCCCATTGCATAGACATCACTTAAAGCATTACTTCCAGCAATCATCCCAAAATCAAAAGGGTCATCCACGATAGGCATAAAAAAGTCTGTCGTACTAATAAGCGCCCTACCATCTCCTAAATCAAAGACTGCAGCATCATCACTTGATTCATTGCCTACTAATAAGTTTGGATCTATAAAACTACTAATATTTGTACCTAAAATTTCTTTTAACAGTTTGGGTGAAATTTTACAGCCACAGCCAGCGCCATGGCTAAACTCAGTGAGCTTCACTGAAGAGGAAGTTGGTTTGATTTTCATAATCATTTAATTGTAGAATATTTTAAATTTAACATTTTATAAAGATCGAATGGCGTAATTGTTGGATTTAAATCCATAATTTCAAATGCAACTACATTATCTTCAACGCCACCCCAATTCTTAATATATGAGCCATCTTTGTAACCATTTTGCTGCCTAAAAGTATTTAACTGATTTTTAACAACATAACGTTTGTATAAATTTTCTATATCTATATCTAAATGAGAGATTATCGTGAAAAATAAGTCAATAATTTTACGAATATTATTAGTCTTTGGATTAATACTTGACGCAACTGACAAGCTCAACATCTCCTCTAAAGAGCCAACCAAAATATCAACATCAAAACCACCCTCAGGCTGAAGCTTTAAAAATTTGTTTGCGTAATCTTGATCACCAATACGTATAGATTCAGACATTACAAAATGCCAAATATCAACCAATTCCACTCTAATATTGTCCCAGTCTGGCTGGTCATTAATATTTTTCCAGTGTTTCCAATTAAAGGAGTCGATTGCCTCCGCTACCTCCATATAAATCCCTCGATACCAAGAAATTTTTCTATTCTCTCTAGTGATTCCAGTTAGCCATATCTCACCATTTGTCTCATCATTTAATTGCTTTTGAAGGGTAAACATTTGCTCAATTTGATTCATAATTTTTTGCTGCATCAAGGAATAAATAAATTATAGACGGTTAATCACTAATAACTTGAAATAAAAGCTTAGTATCTACCAACTGAAGGGTCAATTTCTCTAGACCATGCATCTATACCCCCTTGAAGATTGACTAGAGATTGAAAGTCTTTTGAAACTAAAAAGTTTGCAACCTGCATTGAGCGCATTCCATGGTGGCAATAAACTGCAATGTTATCATCAGGGTTAAGGTCAGAAAATGACTCTGCAATAGTACTCATGGGGCAGTGTATTGCTCCCTCAATCTTACATAGATCTAACTCCCATTTCTCCCTAACATCAACAAGAACAGTGGCATTATTACTCAGATAATTTTGAAATTCTTTAGGAGTTAAGTCATCTATCATTGGAAGCCCTTTTATATTTTTAATATTAGAATTATATTTTATTCTTAACAATTAAGCATGAGTAACTTTAATGGGTAAAATTTCAATTGTGAGTAAAGATAATGATGATATTTTTAAATTTCCCTGTGAGTACCCAATTAAGGTTTTTGGGTTAAATCAACCTGACTTAAAGCAATCTGTTTGCGCTATAGTTGAAGGTCATATTGGCCAACTTCATGACAATCAAATCACTATAAAGAAAAGCTCCAAGGGGAAATATGTTTCAATAACTGTAAGGATTATTGCAACAAGTCGAAAACAACTTGATGCTATCAATCATGATCTACAAGCTTCACCTTTAGTTTCCTATCTTTTATAAAATCTGATGTTTGAAATACGCGACAAAGGCCTTACAGATTACATTCAAACATGGGATGAGATGAAATCTTTTACCGAAGCTAGAGACATCGAAACTCCTGATGAATTATGGCTATTAGAGCACAACAGTGTATTCACGCAAGGATTATCTGGAAAGCCAGAACATCTTCTCAAGAAAACTGAGATATTAGTAGTGCACTCTGATAGAGGCGGACAAATAACCTACCATGGCCCAGGTCAATTAATAATTTACTGCCTGATTGACATCAAAAGACTAGGGATTGGAATTAAAAAAATAGTATCTCTTATTGAGCAATCAATAATTGATTTATTAGCTGATTATTCCATTCAGGCTCATAAAATTTCAGGAGCTCCTGGAGTTTATGTTGACGGCTCAAAAATTGCAGCACTAGGCCTAAAAGTTAAACAAGGCAGAACTTATCACGGTTTAAGCCTAAATATTGATATGAATCTTGCGCCTTATATGCTAATTAACCCTTGTGGTTATAGTGATTTAAATGTTACTCAAATGTCTAATCTAACGGATAATGCACTCAATATTTATGACATCAAACTAAACTTATCTAACTATCTAAAGAACTATGTCACAAGAACTTGAAATTAAAGCACTTAAAGGCGAATCTAAAATTAGCAGACTTAAGATTAAGCCTGATTCTGAGAGAAAACCATTAAAAAAACCAAGCTGGATAAGAATTAGACATTCAGGCTCTAAAAAAGTTAATGAACTTAAAAAAACATTAAGGAGTCAAGAGTTATTTACAGTTTGTGAGGAGGCTCAGTGCCCCAACCTTAGTGAATGCTTTAACCATGGCACCGCTACATTTATGATTATGGGTCAAATATGTACCAGAAGATGCCCTTTTTGTGATGTTGCTCATGGGAGACCAAAAACCTTAGATAAAAATGAGCCACTTCACTTAGCCGACACTATTTCTAAAATGTCACTGAAGTATGTTGTTATTACCTCTGTTGATCGAGATGATTTGAGGGATGGAGGTGCTGGTCATTTCAAAGAGTGTATAGACGCTATTAGAATTAAAACTTCTAATGTAAAAATTGAAATTTTAACGCCTGATTTTAGAGGAAGGGTTGAAAAGGCTCTGGATATTTTCAAAGACTGCCCTCCCGATGTTTTTAATCATAACTTAGAGACGGTGCCTAGTCTTTATCCCAAAGTTCGCCCTGGCTCAGACTATGAACAGTCGCTCGGTCTTCTCAAAAGCTTTAAAGAAAAACATCCATCTGTTAAAACAAAATCAGGCCTTATGCTTGGAGTTGGTGAAACTGAAAGGCAAGTGATTGACGTTCTAAAGGACTTAAGATCTCATGATGTTGATATGTTAACGTTAGGTCAATATCTGCAGCCAAGCAAACACCACCTTGCAGTTGAGGAATACATTACGCCAGAACAGTTTCAAAAATATAAAAAAATAGCAGATGATCTTGGCTTTACTCAAGTTGCAAGCGGGCCTATGGTTAGGTCTTCTTACCACGCAGACCTTCAAGCAAAAGGCGAGCTTGTTTCATAAAAACTTGTAAATTTAAGAACTCATTCTTTGATTTTTATAACTATTTAATTTGATAAAAAGTATAATAATATTATGATTAAAACATTCTTTATAGCTCTAGCATTTTTTTGCATCATTGATGTGTTTTGGATATATTTTGTTGCAACGCCAATGTACAAACAAGAGGTTGCATCTCTTATGGAGCTTAAAATTGCACCTGCAATCATGTTTTATATAATCTTCTTGTTAGGCTTAATTTTCTTTGTTATTAATCCCAATCTTAGCAATACGCTTTTAAATGTCTTTATGATTGGTGCTTTTTATGGACTAGTAACTTATGGAACATACGACTTAACCATTTACGCAACTATGAATATCTTTAGCCTTAAACTAGTGGTCGCAGATATTCTATGGGGAATGATTCTATCTGGCTCAGTAGCAACTCTTACTGTATTTACTTCAGCCAAATTAAACTAATTTAATTATGTCTATTGCATTCACTTCTGGCGAGCCATCTGGAATTGGTCCTGATATCGCCCTTATATATGCTCAAAAAAACAGGAATGAAGATTTGCTAGTTTATGGCGATCCTGATGTATTAATTAATCGAGCAAAGCTTCTTAACTTACCTATTACATTAATGGAAGATAAGACCAGGAAAGCCAATGAATTAAGCATTTTTCCTATAAAGACAAGGTCTAGAGTTAAACCAGGCGAGCTAAACCCTGATAATTCAGATTATGTATTATCATTGATTAGGCATGCAACGATTGACTGTGTTAATAAAAACTGTATTGGTATGTTGACAGGTCCAATTAATAAAGCTGTCATTAATCAATCTGGAATTGAATTTATTGGTCATACTGAATACCTTGCTGATTTAACGCAAACCCCTAAAACTGTAATGCTTCTTGCAACAGATCAACTTAAAGTTGCTCTTGCTACTACTCATCTTGCTCTAAAAGACGTATCTAAAAACATTACAAAAGAATCACTTATAAAAGTCATCACCATAATTAACAATGATTTTAAATACCTAGGTGTAGAAGATCCATCAATTCTTGTTTGCGGGCTGAACCCGCATGCGGGTGAAAATGGATATCTTGGGAATGAAGAGTTAATAACAATTATTCCTGCTTTAAATTCACTTAAGAAGAGTGGTATTAATCTTATTGGACCGGTTCCAGCAGATACTGCCTTTACGCCAGACTCGTTAAAAAATATTGATGTAGTTCTAGCAATGTACCATGATCAAGGCTTGCCTGTATTAAAAGCAAAAGGCTTTAAAAATGCAGCAAATATAACCTTAGGCCTTCCTTTTATCCGCACTTCTGTTGATCACGGGACAGCTTTAAGTTTAGCAGGTACTGGAAATATTAGCCTAGGTAGTTTTAATACAGCGCTATCCTACTTCAAAACTTTAACTAACAATGCGTCACCAGCCTAGAAAAAGATTTGGACAAAACTTTTTAGTTGATCATCGAATTATCAACCAAATTATTTCTACAATATCTCCAAAAAATGATGACAGTATTATTGAAATTGGGCCAGGAAAAGGAGCGATTACTTTTCCTATAATAGAGTACTTAGATCATCTAAGCGTCATTGAGATTGATCGAGACTTGGTCTCTATGCTTAAGTCAAAAGAACAAGAAAAATTAACCATCTTTCAGGCAGACGCACTAACATTTGATTTTAGTCAAATTTCTAATAAACTCAGGGTAATTGGAAACCTTCCGTACAATATTTCCTCTCCTTTATTATTTCATCTACTTGACTATAGAAAGCAGATTATTGATATGACTTTTATGCTTCAAAAAGAGGTGGTTGATAGAATAGTTGCCCCTCCAGGAAGTAAGACTTATGGACGTCTTAGCGTTATGATGCAAGCATTTTATGAGGTTGAATTAATGTTTGTTGTCCCAAAAGAATCTTTCGAGCCTCAGCCAAAAATTGAATCTGCTATACTTTATCTGAAAACAAGAGAACAGCCCCTAGTTAAAAATTCAAAGCCTTTAGAGGAAATAGTAAAACTTGCCTTCTCTCAGCGAAGAAAAACACTAAAAAATTGTTTAAAATCGGTGTTAAATCAATCACAAACTGAAATTGACTTATCTCAAAGAGCTGAAATGCTTAGCACTGAAAACTTTGTAACCCTAATGAATGACTATGAAAAACAAAATTGAAGTAAACGTAGAAGTAACCTACTTACCCGAACAGTCTAGCTTAGTCAGCAGCAAATATGCTTATGCTTATACTATTACCATTACAAATAATGGAGAGACTGGAGCTCAACTAAGAACAAGACGCTGGCTTATCCAAGATGAATCTGGAGAGACTGAAGAGGTCATTGGAGAAGGCGTCATCGGTCAGCAACCTCATCTTTCTCCTGGGGAAAGCTTTAAATATAGTTCTGGTGCAGTAATTAGTACTGAAACAGGTACTATGAAAGGCTCTTACGGGATGATTAGTGACCAAGGGCAAAGGTTTGACGCAGTAATTCCTGAGTTTACATTAAGCGAACCTTACACGCTTCATTAGGCTTTTCTTATGGATTATGCCATTGGTGACGTTCAGGGCTGCTTTAAAAGCCTTACTGCGCTTTTAAATAAAATCAATTTCAATATTGATAGAGATCGATTGTACTTTCTAGGTGACGCTGTTAATCGAGGCAGCAATTCACTTGAAACACTTCGTTTTATTCAGTCAAATCAAGACAATATGGATATGGTGTTAGGAAACCATGATTTTCATTTGCTGGTTTGCGCTTTAACTGAGCGCCAGCCGAACAAAAATGACACATTTTTAGATATATTAACAGCACCTGACAAAACTGCTTTACTTGACTATCTCCTTTCAAGGAGACTTGTAATTGAATATAAAGATGCACTTTTTGTTCATGCGGGTGTTCCGCCTCAATGGAGCAAGTCAGATGTTATTCAAAATGCAGAAATAGTGCATAAAAATCTTCAATCAAATAATGTAAGTGAATTTTTATCCAAAATGTATGGGAACTATCCAAACAAGTGGTCTAATAATCTTTCTAATGAAGAGGCTTCTCGTTACACAATAAACGCCTTAATGAGAATGAGGTTTTGCAAAGAGAATGGCGAGCTTGAATTTGAGCACAAGCTAAATTTTGACCAAAACCCTAAAAACTTTGCAGCCTGGTTTTTGCATTCAAATCGCCTAATGGCCGATGAAGAGATATTCTTTGGGCATTGGTCATCTCTGAAAAATGTCGATACTAAAAATATCTACCCTCTAGATCATGGGTGTGTGTGGGGTGATAGGCTTACAGCTTACGACTTAACAAATCATAATTATATTTCACAAAAATCATTAGAAATTAGTTAGGATGGAGCGCTTCTAAGATTAATCGAACCTTCGTAAACAAACTCTCCAGGACCGCTAAGGTAAACTTTTCTTCCGTCATACTCAACCATCGCATCTCCGCCATTCAAATGAACCTTTACTTTTGAATTAAGCATGCCAAGCCTAACACCATGAATCACTGCTGCACAGGCTCCTGAGCCACAAGCAAGTGTCTCACCAACGCCTCTTTCAACAACCCTTAATTGAACTTCATCTTTACTTAAAATCTTCATAAATCCAACATTAACACCTTCAGGAAAGTTTTTAGAAGACTGAATCTTTAAGGCAGTTGAATTAATGTCAGTTATGTCATCTAAAATCAAAACTGCATGTGGGTTGCCAATAGATAAAGCGCCAACCTTAAAACCTTCAACCATATACTCTGAAGTAGTTTCATTGATATTAAGGGGAATTTTTGATGGAAGAAAGTTTGGCTCCCCCATCTCAACTCGAACAGAATCATCGCTGTTAATTGTTAAAGTCATAATGCCTGCATTAGTTTCAACAGAAAGTGGGTTTTTATAAGACAGATTTTTTTTCTGGACATAAAGCGCAAAACACCTTGCGCCATTTCCGCATTGGTTAACTTCAGAGCCATCAGCATTAAAAATTACATAACGAAAGTCAGCATCTTTAGAAGTCGAGCTCTCAACCATAAGTAGCTGATCAAAGCCAATACCGAAACGACGATCAGATAGTTTGCGAATTTCATCAGTTGATAAACTAACGTCACCATCAATATTGTCAATAACTGCGAAGTCATTTCCAAGGCCGTGCATTTTTGTAAAATATATCATGATTGTATTTTAACCTTTTGTATCATGCTTTATTTAGATACTGCTATGCTAAAATCTACACAATACTTTAATTCAAAATAACAATGAACACTCCAAGCAATATAACGCTTAGTAAGGACAAAAAGCTACTTACGGTAACATTTGACGATACTGATTTCTCTATGACTAGTGAGTATCTAAGGGTTTACTCTCCATCTGCAGAGGTACAAGGGCATGGCCCTGGACAAGAAACACTTCAGTTAGGCAAGCAAGATGTTACTATTCAAACGCTTGTTCCTATGGGAAATTATGCAATTGCAATTCATTATAGCGATGGCCATACCACTGGAATATATTCATGGAGCCACTTGTATAAACTCGGCAGTCAAAAAGATGAGCTTTGGCTGGACTACTGCAATCGAGTTAAAGACAAGAATGATAGTAAAAATTATCATGAAGTTAAAATTTAGTCTCAGAACGCTAATATTAGAATTTTTAGTGTTAGTTTGACAATATGGCTCGTAATTTTGTTAAAATTGCAAATAAGTTTATTTGTGTATATTCATTACAATTTATATAAATAATAAATTAACTACTTTAGGTAAAAAAATGAAAAATAAATTTATTCAGTTTTCAGCGCTTCTTTTCTTATTTTTTACAACACAAGCCTACTCAAACCCAATCGATAAAATTAACTTTATTGGTCTAAATAATACCTCTGAAAGTACATTGTTAGAAATATTGCCCTTCAAAATTGGTCAAAATTTTTCGCCATACGATAGTGATCAAATTATTGACTCACTTTTTAAAACCGGTCTATTTGAAAACATTCGCATTATTAAAAATGAAAACTCACTTAATATAACGCTAAAAGAGAACCCCAATATTAAGTATTTTGACATTAAATTAACTTCTGATAAGGGTTTATCGGCCTGGCTAAAAGGGGAAAAACTCCTCTTCACATCTGAAGAAATAACTACATACATAGAAGACAATGAACTTTCTACAGGGAGTGTTTACACAGAAAGAAAGCTTAAAGAATTTATTTTATTCTTAGAAAATGAATATTCTAAATCTGGCTATTATAGTACTTCAATAACTCCTATTACTGAGCTAGATGTTCAAAACAGGGTAGGAGTAGAGCTCTCTGTTGACCAAGGTAACCGAGCAACTATAGATTCATTTGGCATTTCTGGGTCTGAAAAAATCTCAGAAAAGAAGTTATTGAAATTATTTAAAATTGGTGAGGCTGACATGGCTCTAATGAATTATTTCACAAATAAAAATGACTTCAGTGATTCAAAATTAAGAAGTGGAATAGACTTAATGACACAGACTTACTTTGATTCTGGCTATTTAGACTTTAGGGTTGTTAACGTTAACTCTTCTCTTGATGAAAATAAAGAGAAACTTTCTATTGATATTGAAGTAACTGAAGGAATTCAGTACAAGCTTGGAGAGGTTTCATTTGAAGGAGAGTTGGGCAATATAAATCTTAATGATCTTAATGATACTATCTCCATGAATAAGGGTGATGTTTTCAATCGAAATTTGATTATTACTGATATTCAAACTCTCACCGACCTATATGCTGATCTAGGCTACGCCTTTGTAGAAATCAACCCTATAACTTCAGAATTTTTAGATTCTGTTAATATTAATTTTGAAATATCTTTAAACAAAAAAACATACCTAAATAGAATAACAATTTCAGGAAATACACGTACACAAGATGAAGTAATTAGAAGGGAAATTGGAATTTCAGAGGGTGGTTTGTATTCTAGAAGTGAGCTTAAAGACTCTCTATTATCCTTAAGGAGACTTGGATACTTTTCAGATGTTCAAATTTCAACTTCGGAAGTTGAAGGCATGAGTGACAAGATAGATATTAACTTCAATGTAGAAGAAACTCAAACAGGCTCTATAAGCTTTTCCATGAGCCACAGTAACAACTATGGAGTTTCTTTTGGTGCTGGAATACAAGAGAAAAATATATTTGGATCTGGAAACACACTGAATGCCGAATTTAAGATTGCGGAGTCATTTAATAAAATTAGCTTTTATTTTATGAATCCAAACTTTAATGACGAGGGCCATAGTATAAGTATTGGCGCCTTCAGAAGTGAAATTGACAATGATGATATAGCAGAGAACTCCTATGAAATTGATTCTACTGGAGTTAGTTTAGGATATGGCCTTCCTCTTAGTGACAACACTAGAATAAATGGCAACTTAGAATATTCAAAAAATGACATCAAATGTAGCGCCCTTTTTGCAGGCCCAGGATATGAATCAAGTCAGTGTGCTAAAGCAAGCAATGATGAATTAAAAGCAAACATTAGCTGGAGTGAAAATACACTAAATAACTATATGTACCCAACAGAAGGTGTGAACACATCATTAAACTTAGGCGTATCTCTTCCCCTTAGCGATTACAAGTATTTCAGCATAAGTGCTGATCATACAAGCTACACCCCTATCAACGCCTCAACGACATTAAAACTTTCAGGTAATGTTAATTTGTCAAAAGGCTACGGAGGCAAAGAACTGCCCTTCTATAAACGTCATTTTGGAGGAGGACCTGGATCTGTTAGAGGATTTGGAAATAAAACGCTTGGACCGCTTTATCCAAATTTAAAAGCCAAAGGTGGCGAAATATCAATACTTGGCAGTGCTAATCTTATAGCTCCAGCTTTTTTCTTTGAAGATAATGAGAAAATGAGGATGAGCGCATTTATAGACGCAGGAAATATTTATGAGAAAAGCTCAAATATTAAGCTTGGAGACATAAGAATGTCTGCAGGATTTGGTTTCGCCTACATGAGCCCAATTGGATCAATTGGAGGATTCATATCAACTCCTATTCTTAAAAAATCTGGTGATATTATTGAGGACTTTGGGCTTTCAATAGGGACTGGATTCTAAGATCCTCATGAGGATCTTATCTATATCTTGTTTAGCATTACTGTCATTTTCTGCATGGTCTGAAACAGTCAAAATAGGCTACATTGATACGCAAAAAATTGTCAGTAATTTGCCTCAATATCAGCAAAGTGTAGACGAAATATCTAAAGAATTTGAACCAAAAAAACAAGAATTACTCGATCTATTTAAACACATCGAACTTCTTAGGGTGAAAATTAATACTATTAATAAATCGGAAAAAAAAGAAAATCTTCAATTAGAGATATCTAAACTTGCTTCACTCGAAGAAAGCTTTAAAAAAGAAACTGAATTTTGGCAGGAAACGATGAATAATAATAAAATCGAACTACTACAAAAAATTGAGCTATTAATAAATATCACTATCAACGATATTGCAATATCCGAAAACTATGATCTTATTTTGTATGAAAATGCAGCCTTTGTAAGTGATGAAATAAACATCACTAACAAAGTAATTGAAAGAATTCAAAACCCTCTGCCATGAAGCTAACCCTGCAAGAAATAGCAAAACTAATAGATGCCACTCTATCAGGTGACTCCTCTAAAGTGATTTCAGGAATAAACACCCTAATTGATGCCGACTCAAATCAAATTTCTTATGCGGTTAGCAAGAAATATAAAGAATCTCTAATCGACTCTGGCGCTGGCGCTGTTATTGTTGATAAAAAACTTATTAAGCATTGCACAACTAATACCTTGTTAGTTGAAAATGTTTATCTAGCCTATTCAATATTAACGCATAAATTTAAACAACAACAAAATATTAATCATCTTCAAGCTGTATCTATGAGAATTAAAGCCTATAACAACGTTACTATAGCGCCGGGTTGTATTATTGGTAAAAACGTAACCATTGGTGAAAACACATCTATTGGATCAAATTGTGTTATTGAAGATGACGTAATTATTGGTATCAATTCAATCATTGAGTCCAACGTAACGATTCAAAAAGGATGTCAAGTTGGTAAAAAATGTGTCATCTCATCTGGAGCAATTATAGGCTCTGAAGGTTTTGGAAATGCTAGAGATAAAAATGGACAATGGCATAGTATTGCGCACCTTGGCAGCGTATTTATTGGTGATGATGTTTCTATTGGAGCCAACACAACGATAGACAGAGGTTCTATTGCTAATACAGAGATTCATAGTGGAGTAAAAATTGACAACCTTGTCCATATTGCACATAACGTAATAATTGGACGTGATACTGCCATTGCAGCAAAAACAGGCATTGCTGGAACCACTGTTATTGGCAAAAGATGTATGATAGGCGGGATGGTTGGCATTGTAGGTCACCTAACAATAGCTGATGATGTTATAGTTAATGCCACTAGCACAGTCAATAGAAATATAACAAAACCAGGAATTTATACTGGCTTTGTCCCCCTTATGCTTCATTCTGAATGGAAAAAGGTAGGATTATGGATAACAAAACTTGATAAAATTGCCACACTACTAAAAATTAAATTAAAGAATATTAAATAACCCTATGAAAATGAATATTAACGAGGTTAAAAATTTTCTACCTCATCGCTACCCTTTCTTACTTATTGACAAGGTCATTAATCTTGAGGTAGGAAAAAACCTCACTGCTATTAAAAATGTCACTTTTAATGAGCCTCACTTCAATGGGCACTTCCCAGACCAGCCTATTATGCCTGGAGTTCTAATTATTGAAGCTTTGGCCCAAGCAACCGGAATATTGGCCTTTAAATCTGAAGTTGGAAAGCCACAAACTGGCCAAATTTACATGTTGGTAGGTGTTGACAAAGTTCGCTTTAAAAGAATGGTTGAACCGGGCGACCAGCTTGAAATTTACGCTGAAATTATTACTGTCAAACGCGGTATATGGAAATTTTACTGCAAGGCTTCTGTTGAGGGCCAGTTAGTAACGACTGCTGAAATTATATGTACTCAAAAATCTTCTGAATAATAATTATGCCTATTGATCCCTCAGCTATTATCCATGAAAGCGCTAAAATTCATAAAAGCGCTGTAATATCAGCTTATGCAGTTATTGGTGCTAATGTTGAAATAGGTGCTGCAACATTAATAGACTCTCATGCTGTAATTGATGGTCCTACAAAAATTGGTAAAAATAATCATATTTATTCCTTTGCTTCTATTGGCGGTGACCCCCAAGACATTACCTACCAAGAAGGTCAGGAAAGTAACTTAGTGATAGGCGATGACAATTTAATTAGAGAGTTTTGTACAATTAATAGAGGGACTGAAAAAGAAAACTCTTTAACAAGAATTGGCTCGAACAATATGCTTATGTCGTATGTCCATATTGCTCATGATTGTCAGCTTGGAGATCATATCATTATGTCTAATAATGCTTCTCTTGCGGGTCATGTTAGAATTTCAGACTGGGCAATACTAGGTGGCTTTGTTTTGGTAAAGCAATTTTGCGGCATTGGAAGACATACCTATGCTGGAATGGGAAGTCAAATTAATAAAGATATCCCTGATTATATGGTTGCAGCTGGTATCCACCCAAAAATAAGAAGTGTCAACTCGGTCGGAATGAAAAGAAGAGGTTTTAGTTCTAGCTCAATTTCATCCATAAAGCGAGCCTTTAAGGTTGTTTATCGTGACTCACAAGGCAGGCTTCTAGATCACGCACTAAACGAACTTGAGGCTTCAGAATCTGACAGCCATGAAGTTATGCAATTTGTTGAATGTATACGAAACTCAAGAGTGGGCATCATGCGTGGCCCAGTGGATGAATAGATAGCCTTTTCTATTATGTCTAAGTCTTTCATAAGGTCTAGTAGCATTGTAGCTGCAATGACCTTTATATCAAGAATCTTAGGGCTAATTAGAGACTTCATCATTGCAAGGCTCTTTGGGGCAAATGAACTAACTGATGCCTTCCTAGTTGCATTTAGAATACCTAATTTTTTTAGACGTCTATTTGCTGAAGGTGCTTTTTCACAAGCCTTTTTACCAATCTTGGCAGATGCAAAAGCCAATCAATCAGATGAAGAAGTTCAATTAGTAATTAATCATATTGCTACTAAATTACTTAGCGCGCTTATGATTATTACTCTTATTGCAATAGTTATAGCACCAGTAATAATACTTTTATTTGCTTGGGGCTTCTACTTTAAAGCTGATGCAGTTCAATTTAATTTAGCTTCTGATATGCTTCGAATTACATTTCCATACTTGCTTCTAATATCTCTTACCGCCCTTTCTGGATCGATTCTTAACACTTATGATAATTTCATAATTCCAGCTTTCACGCCAGTATTACTAAATATTTCATTAATCCTAAGCGCTGTATTTTTATCAAAGTTTTTATCTACTCCAATTATGGCTCTAGCATGGGGCGTTCTTATTGGGGGAATTGCCCAACTTGGCTTTCAAATACCTTTTTTAAGAAAAATTAAACGACTCCCAAAATTACAATTTGGCCCCCACAAATCTCTTTTAATCCTTAGAAAAAGAATGCTCCCTGCCTTGTTTGGAGTATCGGTCTCTCAAATTAATTTACTTGTTGACACAATGATTGCCTCAACTCTTATAGCTGGAAGTGTGTCGTGGCTATATTATTCAGATAGGCTACTGGAACTTCCTTTGGCATTGATTGGTATTGCACTAGCAACAGTTGCACTTGCAAAACTAAGCAATTACCACGCAAAAAAAGATACAACGAACTTTATAAGCACGATAGATAAAGCTCTTTTGTACGCAATTTTATTGGGTCTTCCTGCCTGCGCCGGATTGGTCTTACTTTCAGAAGAGCTGATAATTACGCTCTTTCAATATGACGCATTCGACGCCTCATCTGCTAAAAAAACATCCTTAAGTCTTAAGGCTTACGGCTCTGGATTAATGGCATTCATTGCAATAAAAATCTTTGCACCAATTTTTCTATCAAGAGGCGACACCAAAACCCCTGTCAAAGCGGGCGTAGTTGCAATGGTTTCAAATATAGTTCTAAATTTAATTTTAGTTCAGTATTATGATCATGTTGGCTTAGCAGCTGCCACCTCAATCTCAGCACTGATTAATGCTGCAATTCTATATTTTTACTTAATTAAGCAATCAATATTTAAGTTTCACATTACTTTTTATAAAATGCTAGTTAAAGTAATATTTGCTGTCATTATAATGGCGCTGTATATTTATTACTTTGACTCAAGTATTGAGCTTTACCTCGAATCCTCTCTCTTAGAAAGGTCTATACTTATTTCAAAAACAATTACTATTTCAGTAACTTTATATTTTTTAACGCTTTATACACTTGGAGTTAGATTAAAACAATTATGAATGAAGTTCATTGTATTAAATTAGATAAAAAACTAGAGGGCTTATCAAGAGCGCCTTATCCAGGCGATCTTGGTAAAAGAATATTAGATTCAGTTTCTAAAGAGGCTTGGCAAATGTGGCTTGATCACCAAACTATGCTAATTAATGAAAACAATTTAAACTTGTTTGATGAATCATCACAAAAATACCTAAAAGGACAAATGGAAAATTACTTCTTTTCAGAAAAAGATATGGATCAAATCGAAGGCTATACACCTAAATAATTTTATGGAAATTTGATTGAAAAATGTCTAACCTATATATCATTGCAGCCCCTTCGGGTTGCGGAAAAACATCTCTTGTCGAGTCTTTAATTAAGGGCAATAAAAACTTACGTGTCTCTATTTCTCATACAACAAGAAAGCCTAGAGCCGATGAGATTAATGGAGTCAACTATCATTTTGTTTCAGTTTCTGAATTTCAAGAAATGGCTAGCAGAGGTGAGTTTGTTGAGCACGCTGAAGTTTTTGAAAATCTATATGGAACCTCTAAAGAACTAATTAATGCCAATCTGAAAAATAATATAGATGTCATCTTAGAAATTGACTGGCAAGGTGCTCGCCAAGTTAAGCAAAACCTACCACATGCAATTAGTACATTCATACTACCACCCTCAAAAGAAGCTTTAGAGCTTAGGCTTAGAAATAGGGCTCAAGATGATGAGTCAACCATCAAAAAGAGAATGCTTGATGCAGAAAATCAAATGAGTCACTATAGCGAATTTGATTTCCTAGTTATTAATGATAATTTTAACTCTGCTTTATCTGACCTAGAGTCAATAATATCCTCTTCAAATAACTCAACTAGGCATTCTCACCTGTCACTAGAAGAGCAATCAATCAAACACAAAAAACTGCTTAAAAAATTGATATAACTAAAAATTTTGGTATAATTTAGCTCTCAATTATCATTTTAAGAAGATTTATGAGTGATTTTGCATTATCAATAAAAAATACATCTAGAGATCTAGAGGTACAAAAGTACCCTCCAATCCTCACTCCAGAGCAAGAATATGAACTTGCAATTGAATTATATGAGAATGGTAGCTTATCAGCGGCACAAAGGCTTGTTCTCGCTCATATGCGATTCGTTGCCTTTATTGCTCATAGTTATAAAGGCTATGGACTTGAAAATGCCGACCTAATACAAGAAGGTACAATTGGGCTAATGAAAGCAGTTAAGCGCTTTAATCCCCATAAAAAAGTTAGGCTCTCCTCTTTTGCTGTTTATTGGATTCGAGCTGAAATTCATGAATACATCTTTAAAAACTGGAAAATTGTAAAAGTAGCGACCACTAAGGCACAAAGGAAACTTTTCTTTAAACTTAGAAAAGCCAAATCAAATATTTTTCAGTCATTAACAAGTGAGCAAGCTAAAATAATTGCTGAAGACCTTGGTGTTAAAGAGAAAGATGTAATTGAAATGGAGTCTAGACTTCAACTTAATGACATTGCTTTTGAGGTCAATGATGATGAAGACACCTATACTCCGGAGCACTACATAGCAGATCCTGGTAAAAACCCTGAGCAATTAGTCTTAAGTGACAAAACCCAAGAAGACCAGCACAATAAGCTTTATCAAGCGCTTTCTTCATTAGATGAAAGAAGTATCGATATTTTGCAAGCAAGGTACTTGAAAGAAGAGAAATCGACCCTACATACTTTAGCAGACAAGTATGGTGTTTCCGCAGAAAGGGTTCGTCAGCTTGAAAACAAAGCCATTAAAAAGCTTAAAGAACGTCTAGAAGGTCAAGTAAGCCTTTAACGACAAATTTTGTTGTCCCACACCAGGAGAGAATATGGAAATCCGTCCCTTACATGACCGAGTCATCGTTCGTAGAGTAGAAGAAAAGAAAACAACAGCAAGTGGTTTAATTATCCCTGATTCATCAACTGAAAAGCCTTCTAGAGGCGAAGTTGTTGCGGCTGGAAAAGGTAGAATAAGTACCCAAGGAGATCTAATTCCTTTGGATGTGAAGGTTGGCGATATAGTAATGTTTGGTCAATACTCAGGTGCTGAAATCACTGTAGCAGAAGAAAAGCTTCTAGTGATGAGCGAAGATGAAATTGTTGCAGTAATTGAAGAATAAAGGAGAAATATAATGTCAGCAAAAGACGTAAAATTCGGCTCAGAAGCTAGAGATTTAATGATGTCAGGTGTTAACACACTTGCAAATGCAGTTAAAGTTACACTTGGACCAAAAGGAAGAAATGTAGTTATCGATAAATCATTTGGTGCTCCATCAATTACTAAGGATGGCGTTTCAGTTGCTCAAGAAATTGAGCTTGAAGGTAAGTTTGAAAACATGGGTGCTCAGATGGTTAAAGAAGTAGCCTCAAAAACGAATGACATTGCCGGTGATGGAACTACTACAGCAACTGTATTAGCTCAGTCTTTAATTTCAGAAGGCGTTAAATCGGTCGCAGCAGGAATGAACCCTATGGACCTTAAAAGAGGTATTGATAAGGCTACTGAGGTAGTTGTTGCAGCATTAAAAAAAGCATCTCAACCTTGTAAAGATAGCGAAGCAATTGCACAAGTCGCAACTATTTCAGCAAACTCAGACACTTCGGTTGGTGAAATTATTGCTAAAGCAATGGAAAAAGTTGGAAAAGAAGGTGTAATTACAGTAGAAGAAGGCTCAACACTTGAAAATGAACTTGACGTTGTTGAAGGAATGCAGTTTGACCGTGGTTATCTTTCTCCATACTTTATCAACAATCAAGAGTCTATGACTGCTGATCTAGAGCATCCATATATATTGCTACACGATTCGAAAATTGCAAACATTCGCGACTTATTGCCAGCACTTGAAGCAGTTCAAAAAGCCGGCAAACCTCTTCTAATTATTGCAGAAGATATTGAGGGTGAAGCGCTTGCAACTCTAGTAGTTAACAACATGCGCGGTATTGTAAAAGTAGCTGCTGTTAAAGCCCCTGGTTTTGGGGATCGTCGTAAAGCGATACTAGAAGATATTGCCGTTCTTACTGGAGCTACAGTTATCTCTGAAGAGGTTGGTTTATCACTTGAGGGGGTTACTGAAGAGCATCTTGGTACTGCAAAGCGTATTGAGATTGGTAAAGACAATACAACTTTGATTGACGGAGCGGGAGCGAAAAAAGCTATTGTAAGCCGTGTTGGTCAAATTAAAACTCAAATAGAGACTACTAGCTCTGACTATGATAAAGAAAAACTTCAAGAGCGTTTAGCTAAACTTTCTGGTGGTGTTGCAGTAATTAAAGTTGGCGCAGCAACGGAAGTTGAAATGAAAGAGAAAAAAGACCGTGTTGACGATGCGCTTCATGCTACTCGCGCTGCAGTAGAGGAAGGCGTTGTTCCAGGCGGTGGTGTTGCATTTGTTCGCGCTATCTCTTCACTTAGTTCACTTAAGGGTGATAATAGCGATCAGGATGTTGGAATCAGCATTTGCAGACGCGCTTTAGAAGAGCCTCTTAGACAAATCGTTTCTAATGGTGGAGGCGAAGCTTCTGTCGTTTTAAATGAAGTCTTAAAAGGTAAAGGAAACTTTGGCTATAATGCGGCATCTGAAGAATATGGTGACATGCTTAAGATGGGTATCTTAGATCCAACTAAAGTTTCTCGCGCAGCACTTCAGCATGCGGCAAGCATCTCTGGTTTAATGATAACTACTGAAGCAATGATTACTGATAAGCCTCAAGATTCTGGACCTGCAATGCCTGATATGGGCGGCATGGGTGGTGGAATGCCAGGCATGATGTAAAACTATTTGTCTTTATAAAAAAAAGCCCCATTTTTTGGGGCTTTTTTTTGGTATTATGTCTGCCAATTACAACCAATACATCATATGTCTAATTACGACGCGTCATCCATAGAAGTGCTAACTGGCCTGGAGCCAGTCAAAAAACGCCCAGGAATGTACACTGATACTGAAATTCCAAACCACCTTGCTCAAGAAGTAGTTGACAATAGCGTTGACGAAGCAGTCTCTGGTTATGCGACTCAAATTAACGTCACGCTCCATAACGATAATTCTATGTCGGTTGAAGATAACGGCAGAGGAATACCAGTAGATATTCACCCAAAAGAAGGTACGCCTGCAGTTGAAGTCATCCTTACAAAGCTTCATGCTGGTGGTAAGTTCTCAAATGACTCTTATCAATTCTCTGGTGGGCTACATGGAGTAGGAATTTCTGTAGTAAACGCCCTATCGAGTTCAATTGAAATTTGGATAAAAAGAGATTCAAAGCAATACTATATGCAATTTGAATCAGGAGCTAAGTCAAAGGATTTAGAAGAAATAGGAGAAGTTGGCAAGCGTAATACTGGAACTTTAATAAAGTTTTCCCCTGATCCTCAATATTTTGATACTGTAAAGTTTTCCATCAAAAAGCTTAGGCATAATCTTCGCTCTAAAGCAGTCTTATGCCCTGGTCTAGAAGTTAACTTTGTAAATGAAATAGATGAAACAACGGATAAATGGCTCTTTGAAGACGGCATTAAAGACTATCTTCAAGCTTCTCTAGATGGATTAGATTGCATTCCCGCAGTGCCTTTTGTAATTTCTAGTCAGTCGAAAGAGGAGCAGCTTGATTGCGCATTAACTTGGACTGAAAATACTACAAACACTACCGCTGAAAGTTTTGTAAACTTAATTCCTACGATCGGTGGCGGAACACACGTTAACGGTCTTCGATCTGGATTAACTGATGCATTAAAAGAATTCTGTGAATTTAGAAGCCTTATTCCAAAAAATATCAAATTAACTCCTGATGATGTTTGGCAAAATATTGCTTTTGTATTGTCAATTAAAATTCTTGACCCACAATTCTCTGGACAAACAAAAGAAAGGCTATCTTCTAGAGAGTGCGCTTCTTTTGTTTCAGGAGTAGTCAAAGATTCGTTTAGTTTATGGCTAAATCAACATACTGATATAGCTGAAAAAATTGCTGAACTTGCCATCCTTAATGCTCAAGTAAGATTAAAAACTGCCAAGAAAGTTATACGAAAAAAAATCGTAAGCGGCCCAGCACTCCCTGGAAAGCTCTCGGATTGTACTAGTGTCGATCTTGATCAGACTGAAGTTTTTTTAGTTGAAGGAGATTCTGCTGGAGGCTCAGCAAAGCAAGCAAGAGACAAAGAATATCAAGCCATATTGCCGCTTAGAGGTAAAATTCTTAATACATGGGAAGTGGACTCATCTCAAGTCCTTGCCTCAAACGAAATTCACGATATAAGTGTTGCAATTGGCTTAGAGCCCGATAATGATGATCTTTCAGGTCTTCGGTATGGAAAGGTTTGTATCTTGGCGGATGCTGACTCAGATGGACTTCATATTGCCACCCTTATTTGCGCTTTATTTGTCAAACATTTCCCTGAACTTGTCAAAAAGGGTCATGTCTATGTTGCAATGCCGCCTTTATATAGAATTGATGCTGGAAAACAGGTTTTCTATGCTTTAGATAACAAAGAAAAAGATGCCTTTGAAGCCAAACTAATAAAAGAAAATAGTCGCCAAAAAATCCAAGTTCAAAGATTTAAAGGGCTAGGAGAGATGAATCCAAAACAACTTCGTGAAACCACTATGCAGCCTGACACTCGAAGATTAATCCAATTAACTTTTGATCACCCGTTACAGATTAATGAAACTATGGATATGTTACTTTCTAAAAAACGAGCTTCAGACCGGAAATCCTGGCTTGAAACCAAAGGCAATCTTGCAAATGTCTAAAGCGATTGTTCTATTGTCTGGTGGTTTAGACTCAACAACTGTCCTCGCGATTGCAAAAGCTAGTGATTTTGAGTGTTATGCGTTGAGCTTTGATTATGGTCAAAAACAACGCTCTGAATTAGAGTCTGCAAAAGCTATCGCGAATCAATCTAAAGTCACTGAACATCGTATCATGAAGATCTCCCTTGCTGATATTGGAGGCTCTGCTTTAACAGATGACGCAATTGATGTTCCAAAGTACTCTGGAAGTGATGAAATTCCTGTCACCTATGTTCCAGCACGAAATACTATATTTTTATCTTTTGCGCTAGCTTGGGCAGAAGTAATTGACTGTCAAAAAATTTATATTGGGGTAAATGCTCTAGATTATTCTGGCTACCCTGACTGCAGACCTGAATTCATCAAGGCTTTTGAAGACATGGCAAACCTTGCAACAAAGCAATCTATCGAAGGTCAAAAAATTGAAATTAAAACACCTTTAATCAGGATGACCAAATCAGAGATAATTCAAAAAGGATTGAGTCTTGGTGTTGACTACTCCCAAACTATTAGTTGCTACCTTGCAAATGACAATGGTGAGGCTTGTGGAGAGTGTGACGCATGCGTACTTAGAATAAATGGTTTCAATAATGCAAACATCAAAGACCCAACCTTTTATCAATAAAAATTTAAAATTTAGCGCTATTTGAATGTTTTTTGAAGATAAAATGTAAACTTTTAAACAATTTAAGGATTTAACTCAAAATGAGTATTGAAGATAGAGTACGTAAAGTTGTAAGTGAGCAATTAGATGTTAGCGGTGACATTGATAACAACGCTTCATTTATTGATGACTTAGGAGCTGATTCATTAGATACTGTAGAGCTTGTAATGTCTCTTGAAGAAGAGTTTGATTGTGAAATTGCAGATGAAGAAGCAGAAAATATTACCACTATTCAACAAGCAATAGACTACATTAACGCAAACACTTAATAAACTTCAATAAATCTAATAAGGCGTTTACTTTAATAAGTAATACGCCTTTTTTTACGCAACATATTTAACTTTCAATTTATGTTAAATTTAAAAGAAAAAAACCATTATGGATAAAAGAAGAGTTGTAATTACCGGATTAGGTATTGTTAGCCCAGTTGGAAACACTGTTAAAGATGCCTGGACTAATATTATTAACGGTGTCTCTGGTATTGCACCAATAACAAATATTGATACTGAGGCTCAAGCTGTTAAATTTGGCGGTGCTGTTAAAGACTTTGATGTGTCTAAATACTTAAGTCCTAAAGAAGCTAAAAAAATGGATATATTTATTCATTATGGTATGGCTGCTGGAATACAAGCTTTTGAAGATAGTGGCATTGAAGTAACAGATGAAAATGCTGAAAGAATTGGCGTTGCAATTGGTGCTGGTATTGGCGGACTTACTACAATTGAAAAAACAGCGGATCTTTTTAGAGAAAAAGGACCTAAAAGAATTTCCCCATTCTTTGTGCCCTCTTCCATTATTAACATGGTCTCTGGAAACATGTCAATCAAATTTGGTCTTAAAGGTCCAAATTTTGCAATTGTAACAGCGTGCACAACGGGAACTCACAATATTGGAGATGCCTCAAGAATAATTGAATATGGTGATGCTGACGTTATGATTGCAGGCGGAACTGAGATGTCAACAACTAACTGTGGCCTTGGGGGCTTTGCTGCAGCTCGAGCACTGTCCACTAGAAATGATGACCCAGAAACTGCTTCAAGACCTTGGGACGTTGATAGAGATGGGTTTGTTCTTGGGGATGGTGCAGGTGTTGTCGTTCTTGAGGAGTATGAGCACGCTAAAAAACGTGGGGCACACATTTATGGAGAACTTACAGGGTACGGCATGAGTAGTGATGCATATCATATGACGCTTCCATCAGAAGGCGGCGAAGGTGCTGCAAGATGCATGAAAAATGCTATGAATAATGCCGGTATCAATCCGAATCAGCTAGATTATATTAATGCTCATGGAACCTCAACTCCAGCTGGCGATGCCGCTGAAACAGAGGCTGCTAAACTAGCTTTAGGTACACACTCAAAAAATATTGTTATGAGCTCAACTAAATCAATGACTGGCCATCTTTTGGGTGCTGCAGGCGGAATTGAGGCAGTATTTACTACTCTTGCAATTAGAGATCAAGTAGCGCCTCCCACAATAAATATATTTAATCAGGACCCACAATGTGACTTAGACTATGCTGCGAATGAAGCAAGAGAAATGAAGATTAATCATGCAATTTCAAACTCTTTTGGATTTGGCGGAACCAATGGCTCACTTGTTATATCTAAGGCACCTTAAAAGAACTCTAATCCTCTAGTATTATTTCCGCATTATCGGCTAAATCTGAATCTGAAAATAGTGATTTAATGTCTGGAAATAGCTTATAAATTCTTATCGCCCCGTTAGTTACACTATTTAAAGCCTCTTTCTTAAGAATAATTAATTGCCAACTAGTGTCATTAGATTCATATTTGAAAGCACCACCAATAACAGCCAAAGCAAGAATTGCACCTAACAAATACTTAATCATCAGTTTTTTCCACTAGCGAAAACAAATAAATCATATTTTACCAAGTTTATATATCTTAAATTGAGATTCCAGAAGACTTTAAGAGGCCTTCCATTTTAGGTTTGCCGCCACGAAATTTGATGTATTGCCCCATAAAGTCAAGACTGCCACCAACTTCAAGAATAAATCTTCGGAAATCATCAGCAGATTTAGACTCAATTCCGCCATTATCTTTAACAAATTCATAAGCATCTGCAGCCAACACCTCAGCCCATTTATAGCTGAAATACCCAGCTGCGTAACCACCACTAAAAATATGGGAAAAAGAATTAAGGAATCTATTCTCATCAATAACTGGCACTAAAGCGGTTTTCTCTCTCACGCTATCTAGAACTTTATATGTATCTAGATTTGAAATATGAGTATTTATATCCCATAGCGAAAATTCACACTGCCTAAGCATCTGCAGTCCTGATTGAAAGTTTTTAGAGTCAATCACTTTATTAAATAATTCTTCAGGTAATTTTTCACCCGTTTCCCAGTGACCCGAAATTAAATCAATTACGCCCCTTTCATAACAAAAATTTTCCATATATTGACTAGGGAGCTCAACGCCATCCCATGGAACGCCGCTAATTCCGGCTGCACATGGAAAAGTAACTTTAGTTAATAAATGATGAAGCGCGTGACCAAACTCATGAAAAATAGTCACAATCTCATCAAAATCAAATAACGCTGGCTTGCCATCTTTAGGTGAGTTTAAATTACAAACAACAAACGCAACTGGCAAGGAGTCTTTATACAATCCTTGGAAATCTGACATCCAAGCCCCACCTCGCTTATTTTCTCTTGCATAAACGTCAAAATATATTTTTCCAATTGGCCCATCTTCATCTTCTAACATTATTACCCTAACGTCAGGATGATAGCAATCCTCTTCTACCTCAGTAAGCGTTACACTATAAAGATTTTGAATCGTTTCAAATAAACCGCTAAGAACACTACTCTCTGGAAAATATGGCTTTAAATCAGCACTCTTAAAGTTAAACACTTTTTGCTTTAATTTCTCTGAGTAAAACATTAAGTCCCATGGCATTAAATCATGTCCAGCAAAAGCCTCCAGATCTTTCAATTCTGTCTTTGCTTGCAGATGAGATAGATTTACTAACTTCTCTAGAAAATCTATGACGGATTCGGGTGAGTCTACCATTTTGGATTGAACCGAGTATTCTGCATAGTTTGATAAACCCAAAAGGATAGACATTTCTGAGCGTAATTTTAAGATCTCATCCATAACCTTGCGGTTATCAAATTTAACTGGAGTAATCCCAACATCAGACGCTCTTGAAATATATGCTCTATAAACCTCTTCTCTTAAGCCTCTATTCTCAGCATAAGTCATAAGATCAATGTAGACTGGTATTTGAAGACTTACGACGTAATCATCTCCCTCTCTAACCTTGGAAAGCTCTGCCTCACTATATCCATTCAAATCATCAATAGAGATTGACTTTTTCCAGGAGTTGGTTGCTTGTAAAACATTTTTAGAAAACTGATTACTTAAAACGCTTAATCTTTCTTGAATCTCTTTAAATCTTTTAGAGTCACTCCCCTTAAGGGCAACTCCTGAAAGCTCAAAACCCTTAATTGAGTCTTTAACAATGTGCTTTTGTTGATCATTAAGGCTTGTATTCTTAACTCTTTTAAATGCTTCATACAAGTCTTCATTAGCACCAAGATCACTATAGTAGTTAGAGATTATTGGTAAGGTTTTTTCGTAGTCCTTGTTAAACTCTTCAGAAAACATAACTGCATTAAGGTGAGAGTTAACACTCATCTCTTTGCCAATAAGATGTTCGTTATTATCAAGCACACCCACCACACTGTCCCAATCATTACCTTTACTTGCAAGTACCGATTTCTTAATACCATCTTTTACAACCTGGGAAATATTAAGAACGATATCGTTTGGCTTAAAGTTTGGAGTTTGATTGCTATTCATAATAGGACTAATTTAAAAAAGTTAATGAATTTTAATATACTTAGATGGATTTAGAGAGCTTGCTGAAAATATTAATCTTTAAGCTTTAATTACTAAAAAAACTAAATATCTTTTCGGCCTTTAATTATTACTTCATAGCCTTTTTCTTCTGGCTCATCATCAATCATTTCAGCTGGAAAACCATCCCCCAACACTTCAACATTGGCCCTTTCTTCGAGCCTCCTAATGATGTTTGGAGACAGCTCACGTGGCCCGTATCTCTTCTCACCATCTTTAAAAATCTCAACAATTAAAGGGGCAATTTCTAAATCCAATCCTTTTCTCTGAGCAAGCTCATTAAAAATCCCAATATCCTTAGAAACCAAATCCATTGTAAAGCTTATATCTCTGCTACCATTAAGAATAACCTGAGATTCAGTTTCATGGACAAATGAAGTTCCAGAAGATGCTTTGATCGCCTCATAAGTTACGTTCATATCCATTCCAAGCATCTTCATTGTTGTTAGCGCTTCTGCTATCGAAGCAAGGTTAACCGTAGCTAAGTAATTGGTCATAACTTTTAGAGTTGAGGCAGTTCCTAAGTCACCAGTATGAAGCACTCGTCTTCCCATGGTGGTTAGTATTGGCAAAACTCTTTCAAAAGCCTCTCTTGAGCATCCAGCAAAGATTGAAATATTACCTGTATCAGCCCTATGGCAGCCACCTGAAACAGGGCAATCAATTGGTAATGCACCAATTGCTTCAACTAAAGCACCAATTCTTCGAATCTCAGCCTCATCTGTAGTGCTCATCTCAAGCCAAATTTTCCCTTTGCTTAATCCCGATAAGATCCCATCTGAAGATTCCATAACTTCAGAGCAGGCTTTTGGAGACGGTAAACAAGTAATAACCACATCACATTTCTTTGCCATTTCTTGAGGCGAGCCAACACTCTTTGCTCCTCTTTCAATAAACTCATTAACAAGAGAAGAGTTAAGATCATGAACTGTAAGGTCAAAACCATTTCTTAAAATACTGCCTGCAAGTTTGCCACCTGCATTCCCTAAACCAATAAAACCTACTTTCATCTAAATCTCCAAAAAACTACAAATTTTTAATCGTCATCAACATAGTAAGGTTTTGTATCCATCGAAAGATGAAGCTTTTTTCCTTTATAAGGTGAATTCGCTTCAATAACTTTAAGGTTAAGATCTATCCCTAATCCTGGTTTATCTGAAGGAATAATATTTCCTTTACTCCAATCAAGAGGCTCCATTAGTACATCTGAGTGAAAGCCATCCCAAGTCCCAATACTCTCCATAATTAGAAAGTTTGGGGTTGCAGTAGCGAGCTGTATGCTAGCTGCAGCACCTACTGGCCCATTATAAATATGCGGGGCAATCTGCGCATAAAAAACTTCAGAAAGGCTCGCAATTTTCTTGGCCTCTAAAATACCGCCAACTCGCCCTAAATTCATTTGAATTATTGACGCAGAGTTATTTTTTAAAATATCAAAAAATTCATACTTTGATGTTAAGCGCTCTCCAGTAGCAACTGGAATACTTGTCTTGCTTGCAACTTCTGCCATTGCCCTTGACTGGCCCGGAGGAACAGGCTCTTCAAACCACAAAGGATCAAACTTTTCAAGTCTCTTAGCTAACCGCACAGCTGCAGCGGGAGTTAACTGCCCATGAGTTCCAATAAGAAGGTCGCAGTTATCTCCAACAGCCTCCCTTACTTTTTGGCAATAATTTTCACAGTGTTTTAAGCGGCTCAAAGATATTTGATGTCCAGAGTATATTGAATAAGGACCAGCTGGATCAAACTTAACTGCACTAAAGCCCTGCTCCATAAAATTGATAGCAGACTCAGCGCCTAATTCTGGATCATCGTAATTAAGTACTCCATTTTTGTCTTTTGGGTATAAATATGTATATGATCTTAGCTTGTCATGAACCTTACCACCTATAAGCTCATATATTGGCCTATTTGCAGCTTTTCCAATAACATCCCAACAAGACATCTCTAACCCACTTAATACCCCCATCATTGTCAAATCTGGCCTTTGAGTAAAGCCACTTGAAAAACACTCTCTGAAGAAGCGTTCAATATGATGTGGATCATGGCCCTTTAGGTATCGCTCAAAGACATCTTCAGTTGCCTTGACAACAACTTCAGGATGAAAGGAGGCAGAATATATCTCCCCAATCCCAACGATGCCGCACTTAGTTTCAATAGAAAGGAAAATCCAATACATTCCCCCAATATGAGGCTTTGGGGTGCCAACTATATAAGTATTTAATTTTACGACTTCCATGCCATATTTTTAGTAATTTATATTTATGTAATTTTTATACGGGTTTGTAAAAATAAGCAAGTTATTTTGTTGACGAAAAATTATTTACTTTACGACGCCCTATTAGGTCGTCCTGATCGTTGGGTTTTTTGCCAATCTGAATCAATCCATACATCGACTTCAGAAACTTTGAGTGGCTTATTTCCTAATACCATATCCGCCATTTTTTCAGCCAACATAATTGTTGGTCCGTTAAGATTTCCATTTGGAATTGTTGGAAATATAGAAGAATCAATTACTCTTAACTTTTCAATACCATTTACTTTGCCTTGATTATCAACAACAGTCATAGGGTCACTTAAGTCACCCATTTTGCAAGAACAAGATGGGTGATAAGCACTTTCAACATTTGCCCTAACCCAGGAATCTATTTGATCATCACTACTTACCTCTAATCCTGGACTTGCTTCACCCGCATTATATTCATCCAGTGCTGGCTGACTTAAAATCTCACGAGTCAATCGAATACAATCACGCCAATCTTGTCTATCTTGCTCACTCTCCAAATAGTTAAATAGGATTGTTGGTTTAGCTTGTGGGTCTGAGCTATTAATCTTAATACTACCCCGACTACTAACTTTATTGACGCCTGCATGAACTTGATACCCATGCCCCTTCATTGCTGCGTTTCCATCATATCGCATTGCAGCTGGGAGAAAATGATACTGAATATTGGGCCATTCAAGGCCTGCACGAGAACGAATAAAGCCACAAGACTCAAAATGATTTGTTGCGCCCAAACCTGACTTAGATAGAATCCAGCGCACACCAATAAGACCCTTACTAAATATATTTAATTTACTATTCAGGGTAATTGGTTTTTTACAATGATATTGAAAATATACCTCAAGATGATCCTGAAGATTCTCGCCAACACCTGGCAATTCGTGTTGCAGCTCAACTCCAGCATCTGTTAGAACATTTTTTGGACCAATTCCAGACAACTGAAGCAACTGAGGTGAGCCAATAGACCCTGCACAAAGTATCACCTCTGTGTTCGCATTTAATATTTTAGTTTGGCCTTTAATTGAATACTCAACTCCAGTTGCAACTTTATTCTTTAGAATTACTCGCTGAACAAGTACTCCAGTTAGTATTGTAAGGTTTGATCTATTTTTAGCTGGCTTAATATAGGCATTTGATGTAGAAGAGCGAACACCTCTTCCAACGGTCATGTGCATTGGACCAAAGCCCTCCTGTTGCTGGCCATTATAATCCGCAGTTTCAGGATAACCAGCCTCCACTCCAGCATCAATAAATGCCTGATAAAGAGGATTTAATTTCATGTTGTTACCATTTGAAGTTGCAACAGGACCACTCCCTCCACGGTAGTTATCTTCGCCCAAATGCCATTTTTCAGAGCGCTTAAAATATGGCAAACAATTTTTGTACGACCAACCCTCTGCGCCTTGCTCCTCCCATTGGTCAAAATCACGCGCATGGCCTCGCACATAAACCATTCCATTTATGGAGGAAGATCCTCCCATCACTTTACCTCTAGGACAATGCATTTTTCGATTATCAAGAAAAGGCTCTGGCTGAGTATGAAATTGCCATGCATACTTATCAGTATTCATAGGGTATGACAGTGCAGTTGGCATTTGAATCATTATGTTTTTATCACTACCTCCATTTTCTAGAAGTAACACTCTATTTCCACCTGACTCAGTCAAACGATTTGCCAAAACGCAGCCCGCCGAACCAGCACCTACAACAATATAATCGAACTCATTACTCATACATTTCTTAGCCTATTTTAATAAGGACTTTCAACGTCATCCAACCGAACAAAAATACTTTTAATTTGTGTATAGCTCTTCAAAGTTTCGGGGCCATTTTCACGGCCTATTCCAGACTCTTTATAGCCTCCAACTGGCATCTCAGCAGGAGAATCTCCCCAACTATTAATCCAGCAAATTCCTGCCTCTAATAGATTAATAACCCGGTGCGCCCGATTAATGTTTTGCGTAAAAATGCCAGCCGCTAAGCCAAACTTAGTATTGTTTGCCCTGTCAATAACTTCTGCCTCGTCATCAAAGCGCAGAATGGACATTACTGGCCCAAAAATTTCATCAGTAACGTGCTTAGAATCGTCTTTACAATCTGCAAAAATTGTTGGCTCTACAAAAAACCCATTTTCTGTTTCTTTGGATTTATGACGATTCCCACCAAGAACAAGTCGAGCGCCTGATTTTTTAGCTTTATCAATATAATCCATAACCTTATCAAGATGCTTTGAGCTAATTAAAGCGCCCATCTGAGTATCTAAATCCATTGGATCACCTAGTTTTATTTTTTTACTTCTCTGACAGACTTTTTCTATAAATTTATCGTAAATACCAGACTGAACAAACACCCTTGTTCCATTTGTACAAACCTCACCTTGAGTATAAAAATTTGCAAGAAGAGCTCCAGAGATTGCATTATCAATATCAGCGTCATTAAAAATAATTAATGGCGACTTGCCTCCAAGCTCCAAAGTTACCTCTTTAAGGCTTCCAGCTGCATCTGCCATTATCTTCTTTCCCGTTCCACTTTCTCCAGTAAAAGAAATTTTAGCAACTCTTGGATGTCGAGTTAAGTACTGCCCTACGCGATAGTCACCTTGGACGACATTAAATACTCCTGGAGGCATCCCTGCTTCTGTGTATATTTCAGCAAGCTTTAAAGCGCTAAGTGGAGTTTCCTCAGAAGGTTTAAATACCATTGAATTCCCAGCAGCCAAACAAGCAGCAGATTTCCAGCAAGCAATTTGAATAGGATAGTTCCAAGCACCAATACCAGCACAAACCCCTAAAGGCTCTCTTTTTGAAATGTAAAAGGTACTCGAGTTTAAATCTTGCTGAGAACCCTGCAAACCCGGGGCAATACCCGCATAATATTCAATTACATCTGCGCCAGAATGGATATCAACACAATTAGCTTCCTGTAATGGCTTGCCGCAATCAGCAACCTCTAATGCAGCAAGTTCATTGTTTCTTTCACGCAAAATAGAAACTGCTTTTAGTAAGATTCGGCCTCTTTCAACGGCCGTCATCTTGCTCCACACAGCAAAACCCTTCTCAGCTGATTTAATAGCTGCCTCAACATCACTCTCACTAGCTTGGTCTATAAGCGCTATAACTTGCCCATTTGCAGGGTTAATAGACTCAAAATTTTCACCAGAATTAGATTTTAAATAGGCGCCATGAATATATAAATGTTCTCTCATAAACCTTAATAAGTATCAAATTGTAAAAAACAATGATACATTCTATGAACTCACTGTAAGTAAATTAATTAATCAAAATATTAAGGCATTAGAATGTTTTGAAGCTGATCGTTAAGCAGCTGAAGAAGAGCTGATTTTTGGTCATCGTCAAATCGGCTAATAGGACCTGATACTACAATAGCACCAACAAATTTATTACTATTAGAGATGACAGGTACGGCCAGTGCAAAGAGTGCAGCATTGTGTTCATTTATTGACAAGTAATAGCCTTTATCACGAATATCTTTATAAAAACCCTGCTTGTCATTTTTACGCTTACCAAAAGCTAAGATAATTCGCCCAGAGGCGCCACGATTGAGCTCTAAACGAGAGCCCTGCTCAATGTTATGTCTAATCTCATCTCTTGAGTGTGCTCTATATAAACATATACGCATATTATCTTCTTCAACAAAAAAAGATGCAGTTTCGTCAGATATATCTCTGATCCTATCAACTATAGGGCGTATCTGCTCAAGATGATTACTTTGCGTATATATAGCGCTTAAATAAAGAGCCTGAGTTCCCACAACGTACTTCTTATCCTTAAGTCGTGAAACGTAGCCATAATCTTCAAGCGTACTTAGAATTCGATATGCAGTTGAGACATTAAAATTTAACTGATCACAGATCTCCTTTATTGAGAATTGAGATTTATCCAATGAAAACATTGACAAGATTTGTAAGCACTTTTCGATTGCGTTGTAACTTTTATCAATAGATCTAGGTTTCATTTTATTTCATATTATGAAAAAATTATATTATATAGTGAAATTATTTGATCATATTATCTTTTAATTGGTATTATTCAAATATAAGTTAATAGCCGCTATATCAGAAGCTTGAGTAAATAAAAGCAATATAAACACAACCAACTTAAAAGGAGAAATTAATGAATAGAGAAGAGCAAATTAAAGCCCTAGAAAAAGATTGGAAAGAAAACCCTCGATGGTCGAACGTAAAGCGTACTTATTCTGCAGAAGATGTTGTTAGGCTCCGTGGATCTGTTCAACCAGAATGCACTTATGCTAGAAGAGGTGCAGAAAAGCTATGGGATCTTGTTAATGGTTCAGCTAAGAAAGGCTATGTAAACTCTATGGGCGCTATTACTGCAGGACAGGCTATGCAGCAGGCTAAAGCTGGAATTGAAGCAGTCTACCTTTCAGGCTGGCAAGTTGCTGCAGATGGAAATACATCTGAAACAATGTACCCAGATCAATCACTCTATGCATATGACTCTGTCCCAACTATGGTTAGAAGAATTAACAATACCTTTAAAAGAGCGGATGAGATTCAATGGGCTCAAGGAATTAACCCTGGTGATGATAAATTTATTGATTTCTTTTTGCCAATTGTGGCAGATGCAGAAGCTGGATTTGGAGGCGTATTAAACTCATTTGAATTAATGAAAAATATGATTACTAGTGGTGCTGCTGGAGCTCACTTTGAAGATCAATTGGCTGCAGTTAAAAAATGTGGTCATATGGGTGGTAAAGTTTTAGTTCCAACTCAAGAGGCAGTTCAAAAATTAATCTCTGCTCGCTTAGCTTCAGATGTTATGGGTGTTCCCACCCTGCTCCTTGCAAGAACTGATGCTGAGGCTGCCAACCTTCTTACTTCAGATGTAGACCCTTATGACGCTCCATTTGTTACCGGGAAAAGAACTGCTGAAGGGTTTTATATCGTTAAAAATGGATTAGAGCAGTCAATATCAAGAGGAGTAGCTTATGCCCCTTATGCCGACCTAGTTTGGTGTGAAACTGGAAAACCAGATCTTGGCTTTGCTCGTGAATTTGCTGAAGCTGTTTTAGCTGAAAACCCTAATCAGTTGCTTGCATACAATTGTTCGCCATCATTTAACTGGAAAAAGAATCTAAGTGACAGTCAAATTGCATCTTTCCAAGAAGACATTTCAGCGATGGGATATAAGTATCAATTTATCACTTTGGCTGGAATCCATAACATGTGGTATAACATGTTTGACCTTGCATATGATTACGCAAAAGGTGAAGGCATGAAGCATTATGTGAATAAGGTCCAAGAGCCTGAGTTTGATGCCGCTAAGAAAGGTTATACTTTTGCATCTCATCAGCAAGAAGTTGGTGCAGGATATTTTGATGACGTTACAACTGTAATACAGGGTGGTGAGTCATCAGTTACTGCATTAAAAGGTTCAACTGAAGAAGAGCAGTTTAGCTAAGTTTTAAGCTGCTGCGTATCATGCCTTCTTGATTAAAGAAGGCTTTTAACTGGTAACTATTTATTATGCTTAGTAACTCATCTCAAAAGCTCTCTTTATCAATTGCTAAAAAGATTTTAATTGGCTTTGAGTATCATTACCAAAATATTAAGAGTGCTTCTATAGAGGCAAAAAGGTGTTTTGAGGAGAGAGAGTGGCAAAAAATAGAAGACGATTCAAAATTAAGACTTAATTTCTATGATGAACAAGTTAATTACTTTTGTAAAAAACTATCTTTAGAGTTAAAAAAACAAACTCTCTATGGCGCAAAGGCTGAATTCAATGAATCACCTAGTATGGAGAAGTTTAACTCTGAATTCTGGAAAAATACAAAGCATGTCTACATTGAACTAATAACTGAACACAAGCAGCCTGAGCTAGCTGAAACCTTCTATAACTCGGTATTTTGTAGGATCTTTTCAAGAAGTTTTTATAATAACCAGTTTATTTTTACAAGGCCATGTGTGTCACTGAATTATATTGACATGGATGAACCAGTAATTGACAGCTACTTTGTTGAAGACGGTAAGCTGAGCGAAGCCTTTACATCTATTCTTGATAGCTACAATTTTAAATGTGAGTTTGGTAATCTCAGTCAAGATATCCAAAGATTAAAAGAGCAGCTTTATAGTCAGATGCCGCGACTAGACTCTGAAGTTTTCGAGATTCAAGTCATTAGTACCCCTTTTATCAGAGGAAAATGCGCCTACATTGTAGGCAAAATTGTCTCTCAGCTCCACTCAGATAGGCCTCTCCTTATTGCTCTATTAAATGATGAAAAGAAAGGTTTATACGTCGACAGCCTTCTCACTGAAGTTGGAGGGATATCCATTGTTTTTAGCTTTTCAAGATCGTACTTTTTTATTACAACAGACTACCCTTCTGCAATTGTTGAATATTTAAAAGAGATTTTGCCAGGAAAAACTAGGGCAGTTCTATACAGCGCAATTGGGCTACATAAGCAAGGTAAAACTTTGTTATACCGACATTTTCTCAAGTACTCAAAAATTACTAGTGAAAAGTTAATAATTGCACCCGGTATCAAGGGCATGGTTATGTCTGTCTTTACTTTTCCAATGTACCCCTATGTATTCAAAATTATCAACGACTGCTTTGCACCTCCTAAAATGGGCACAAAAGAGATGGTTAAGGACAGATACTACTTTGTCAAAAACCATGTGAGAATAGGCAGGTTAGCAGATACATGGGAGTTTTCAAATGTTGCCTTTCCATTAAAAGATATCGATGATGCATTATTAATAGAGTTGAAGAGAAAAGCAGGTTCAAATATTGAAATTGAGGGGGACCTGTTAATTATTAAGCATATGTACATTGAAAATAAAATGACGCCACTCAATATGTATCTTGAAACTGCGACTAAAGAACAGCAAACAAACATAATTAATGATTATGGAAAAGCGATAGATGAGCTAATTAACTCAAATATTTTTCCAGGCGACATGCTTACAAAAAACTTTGGAGTAACTCGCCAGAATAGAGTCGTCTTTTATGACTATGACGAAATTACATTAATGAACACGCCCGTCTTTAAAAAGATTCCTGAATCCAAGACATACGAGCAGGAGCTTGCCTCTGAGCCCTGGTATTACGTTGGTCAGAATGACGTCTTTCCAGAAGAATTTAGATATTTCATGCTTCCAAATCCATATATGAAAGAAGTATTTAATAGAAATTATAAAAAACTTCTCGATGCAAATTACTGGATTTCAATACAAGAAAAAATTAAGAACAACGGAGTCATGGACTATTATCCATATGGATCAGAAAAACGTATGAGTGAAATATATGGAGAAACGGATGACTCTATCGACATGTGATATTTCGGATAAGCTTCACCCTAATGTCCAGTATTTAGAGCCCATATATAAAAGTTATGGATTAAAAAAATCATTTTCAGGTCACATTGTTACCGTTAAGTGCTTTGAGGACAACTCCCTAGTTGAGCAGGCTTTAAATACTCATGGCAAGGGATCTGTATTAGTCATCGATGCAGGTGGCTCTATGAATTGTGCAATGCTAGGTGATAAAAGGGCATCTGATGCAATCAGGAATGGCTGGGAAGGAATTATTATCTATGGTTTGATCAGGGATTCAGTAGCCATAAATTTAATGCCAATTGGCATAAGAGCTCTTGGCGTTTGCCCATTAAAAAGTGTTAAAAAAGGAATTGGAAAAAGAAATATAAATGTCTCTTTTTCAAATGTAAAATTTAATCCAAATGAATATATTTATGCCGATGAAGACGGCGTAATAGTTACTGAAAATAAGGCCAATTAATGAGCAGTGATAGTCAAATAATTAATAAGATTCGCGTAGATAATACTTTTTTTAGCTTCATTGAAGAAGAGGTTTGTGATGGATTAGATATTTCAGCCAAAGACTTCTTTAAATCCCTCTCTCAAATTTTAAATGAACTACAGGAAAAGAACACATCCCTTCTTGAAAAGAGAGACTTATTGCAATCTAAAATTGACCAATGGCATGCTGAAAATAAAAGAATTGATCTTCAGAGCTATAAGAAATTTCTAGAGGGCATTGAATATATCACTCCAATGCCTGAAAAATTCTCTATTGATGTTGAGGAAGTAGATGATGAAATATCTCAAATTGCCGGCCCTCAGCTCGTTGTACCTATTACTAATCAACGCTTTGTTCTTAATGCGGTGAACGCTCGCTGGGGAAGTTTATTTGACTCCCTTTATGGTACTAATGTAATTCCAAATAAAGGGAGTATGAGCACCTCTTTTGCACATAACCTTCAGCGTGTTAATCTTACTGCAGAACTTGCCTGTGACTTTCTTGATGAAATTGCACCTCTTAAAGGCGGTTCTTATAGACAGATTACCTCTCAAGTTAAATACTCTGGCGCTTTAATATTCAACCTAAATGATGGTGAATTGGCCACCTTAATTAATCCAGAGAAATATATAGGATTAACTGACGATGGGCATATATTACTTAAGAATAATAACCTTCACCTAGAAGTGGTTTGTGACCAAGAAAGAAGTTTACATAAGAGTGGTATTTTTGATGTCATTCTTGAGTCCGCAATAACAACTATTGTCGATTTCGAGGACTCAGCATCAACAGTTTCTAATGAGGAAAAAATTCATGCATATCGTAACTACTTAGGCCTCATGAAGCGTGAACTAAGCACCACGTTTACGAAGGGTGGTGAAACCATTACTCGCTCATTAAATGATGACAAAGTTTGTACTGATATACATGGAGAGAAATTTAGCTTAGCTGGAACAAGCTTGACTCTCGTTCGTAATGTTGGCATTCATATGATGACAGGAATTGTTAGTAATCTTGATGACTCGCCAATTCCTGAGGGAATACTAGACGCAATGGTGACTTCACTTATTGCGCTTCATGATATTAAAATTAAAGCGAATTCAAAAAAAGGAAGCATCTATATTGTTAAGCCTAAATTACATGGCCCTGAAGAAGTAAAATTTACAATGGAGTTATTTGGGCTTGTTGAAAAAGCCTTATCTCTAAAAACTAATACGCTCAAAATAGGCGTAATGGATGAAGAAAGAAGAACGACTCTTAACCTTAAGTCTTGTATTCATGAGGCTAAAAGCCGTATTATTTTTATAAATACAGGCTTTTTAGATCGTACAGGTGATGAAATTCATACATCTATGATGGCTGGTGCAATGCGCTGTAAAGACCTCATAAAAGAAGAGGCTTGGTATTCAGCCTATGAACCAAACAATGTTAACACTGGCCTTAATTGTGGCCTCTTTAAAAAAGCTCAAATTGGAAAAGGAATGTGGGCCCAGCCAGATCAAATGCGTCAAATGCTTGATAACAAGATGGTTCATTTAGAGGCTGGTGCAAGCTGCTCATGGGTTCCATCACCTACCGCAGCGACTTTACATGCAACGCATTATCATCGCTTTGATGTATTTAGCAAGCAAAAAGAGCTTTTAGCAAGCCAGCAATTCCCAAACCAAGATGACTTACTTGTAATTCCTTTTTTAAGGATTGAAGAGCAAATGCCTAAAGAGAAAATTATCCATGAAATAAATAATAATGCGCAAAGTATATTAGGTTATGTTGTTAAGTGGATTAACCAAGGAATTGGCTGCTCTAAGGTTCAAGATATTAATCATGTTGGGCTTATGGAAGACCGCGCAACCCTTAGAATATCTTCGCAACATATAGCTAACTGGCTTCACCATGGAATGTGCTCAAAAGAAGAAGTAAATAAAGCATTTGAAGAAATGGCAGTTATAGTCGATGATCAAAATAAGTATGATCCAAGCTACCTTCCACTTGCACCGAATTATGATAGCTTTGCTTACAAAGCATCAACAGCTTTGGCTTTTGAAGGAATGAGTCAACCTAATGGCTATACGGAAGCAATTTTAATAAAATACAGACGTAAGTTTCTTGAAGTTAATAAATAATCACTAAAATCAATCCATACGGCCAGGCCTTTTCTAACTAAAGCAACAATCGATGAATTCAAGCAGTAACCAAACTAAGGCTTACGATTTTAAAACCAGAGATATTAAAGTTTTAAAAAAGCTCTTGCCGTATTTACTAAAAATGCGATCTCGTGTTATTTGGGCTGTTAGTTTTTTAATGTTGGCAAAATTGGCTAATGTTGCGGTTCCCCTTGCACTAAAAGAGATCGTTGATGGCCTTGATCAGACGAATTTAGTCTTAGTGTTGCCGCTTGGAATGTTGCTAGCTTATGGCCTTTTACGACTGGCAAGTTCACTGTTTAATGAGCTTCGTGATGCCATTTTTGCCAAAGTTCGTTATCACGCGATGAATTTGATTGCGCTTGGGGTCTTTAAGCATTTACACACTTTGGATTTATCTTTTCATTTAGATCGTCGCATTGGCGGCATTACCCGTGATATTGACCGGGGCACCCTTAGTGTCTCCACCTTGCTCTCCATTTTTGTCTTTAATATTCTGCCTTCATTATTTGAGATATGTTTAGTCATCGGCATTTTATGGCTAAATTATGACCTTCTTTTTGCTGGCGTCTCTTTATTAACTGTATTCTTTTATGTTGCATTAACATTGGCTATTACAAATTGGCGAATGAAGTATCGCTACCAAATGAATGATATGCAATCAGAGGCCAATACGAATGCGGTCGATAGTTTGATTAATTACGAGACTGTTAAATACTTCAATCAAGAAAAATTTGAAGTTGATCGTTATAGTGAGACGATGCAGCGCTGGGAAGATTTTGCTACCAAAAGCTTTACTTCGATGACAGCACTAAATTTTGTCCAAGGTGCGGTGATTGCTGTCGGTGTGACCTTTGTTTTGATTATGGCAGCTCAAGGTGTGGTTGATAATAGACTTAGCTTGGGCGACCTTATTATGATTCAAGCACTCCTCTTACAGCTTTTTATTCCGCTCGGGGGTTTGGGTATTATTTATCGCCAAATTAAACATAATTTTATCGATATGAACAATATGTTCGACCTATTGGATCGCTCCTCTAAAGTTACCGATGTTGCCAATGCGCCAGAGCTCAAAGTCACTCAAGGCGAGGTTAAGTTTAACAATGTCTCTTTTGCTTACGCTGGCAAGCAGGAGGTGCTAAGCAATATTAACTTTGTTCTTAAACCGGGGCAAAAAGTAGCAATTGTTGGTCCTTCTGGTGCTGGCAAATCAACACTTGCTAAGCTGCTCTTTCGTTTTTACGATATTTCTCGCGGCGAAATACGCATTGACGAGCAAGACATTAAACAATTCACCCAAAACTCAGTGCGCAGCGCAATGGGCGTAGTGCCGCAAGATCCGGTGATGTTTAATGAAAGCATTTATTACAATATTGCTTATGGTCGTTCAGGCGCAACCGAAGCCGAAGTTAAACAGGCAGCGAAGCTCAGCTTTATTGACAGCTTTATTGACTCCCTGCCGCAAGGTTATGACACGCTGGTTGGCGAGAGAGGCTTAAAACTCTCAGGCGGTGAAAAGCAACGTCTAGCAATTGCACGAGTATTGTTAAAAAATCCACCAATATTGATTTTTGATGAGGCCACTTCGGCGCTTGATTCCTATTCAGAGAAAATGGTACAAAAGGCGTTATCGAGTCTAGCGCATAAGCACACGACGCTGGTGATTGCTCATCGCCTTTCCACCATTGTCGATGCCGATCAAATTATTGTACTTGGTAATGGCACTATTGCCGAGCAAGGCAAGCATCAAGAGTTGCTGGATCTCAATGGCCAATATGCGAGACTTTGGCAAATACAAGTCAATAAGCAAACCTAGGCCTAGCTTAATTGAAAAAAGTTTACAAATAAGTTAGGCACACTTCTTACATTAAAATTAAAAAAATTAATGAGTTGTTTATTGTTGATGAGGTTATGGAGTAGATTAATCTAGACTAAATAAAAGAGTATATACTCAGATTTAATTGCCATACTAGTAGGGATTATTCAAATTTCAATCATTTGATAGAAGCATTTAGTCATCAAACTCTTTACTGTGTTTTCTTAATTTATCTATAAGAGAAATAATTTTTTTATCACCTCTTAAGGACTCATGAATATAGTCAAAGTATTCGAACTCATTGTCTTTAAATTGCCTTGAAATATTTGGGTAATACCACTGCTTATCTAGCACATTAAGAACAAATTCTCTGTTGGTCCATAAAGACACGTTTGCAGATGCAAAAACCTGGTCGATAAGGTGTTCTGCCTTTAAACAACTAAAGATAATATCTGCATCTTTCCAGAGTTCAGCGGGAAACTGATTATAGTGCTCTTCATCTATATTAAATTTATTAATCCCATCTAGTATTTCTTCTTTACTTGTTCCAATGATATCACCCTCATGATTCTCAATCTTATCACCTTTCATTCATGGACCTCTCTTTATTGTTTTTAATCATTATGAAATATTAACCTCTAAAAGCATTGTCAGAAAGAAGGTAGTCTAATTCTTCCATTGTACTCATGCGTCCAAAAATTTCATTTCTATGTGGAAAGCGCCCAAACTTTTTAACAATATTCCTATGATGCTTGGAAAAATCTAAATTAAAGTTGTATTTTTGAAACAAATATACCTGTAAATTTTGGTGGTCTATATTTTCACTATGCATAAGAGGCATAAAAAGAAAAAGCAATTTTTCATCACTTAGCTCTTCATCGTAGCCATTATTAATTGCGTTTAAGGCAACCTCAACAGCCATATCTTCCGATTTAAAGCTTTTTGTCTGACCTCTAAACATGTTTAAAGGAAACTGGTCTAGAATGATTATTAGAGCTACTGAACCTTCAGCAGTGTCACGCCACTCCATAAACCCACCAGAAGATATACCCTCCCATAGATTTTCATAGCGCTGCTTGATTTCATTATCTACTTCAGGGGTGGATGAAAACCAATGTTGTTTACTTTTTTCTGAGAACCAATATTGATGAATATCAGACGGTGTTATCGCTTTTTCGTTCATAGTATTTAATAAATATTTCCTTCAGAGCGGGATAATATACCACCCTGAAGGATTAAAGTTAATACTTAACGATGAGGTGATTTTTCACCAAAGTCTTTGTATTTTTCTAGATGCCTAACTGGCTTACTTAATGCGTCTTTTCTGAATGGGTCGCCCAATTCTCTAGAACACATAATTTCTATAATTGTCGTTTTTCTTTCGTTCATCTGCATATCAATCGCTTTTTTAAGTGCAGGGCCAACATCTTCAAGTCTGTCTACACGAATTCCTTCAGCGCCCATTGATTCGGCAATATTAACAAAATGCTGATCCGTAAGCTCTGCAGCAATAAAGCGCCTGTCATAAAAATCAACTTGATTTTTCTTTTCAGCGCCCCAATGGCGATTATGAAACACAACAGCAGTAACAGGAATATCATGACGAACACACGTCATTGTTTCAACCATGCTCATTGCCCAAGCACCATCTCCAGCATATGAAACTGCTGGTCTATGCTGCGCTGCCGCCTTAGCTCCAATAATTGTAGGAAAGGCATAACCACAATTTCCAAAACTCATGGCTGCAAAGAAGCTACGAGGCTTTTCAAAACGAAGATAGCTATTAGCAACTGAGTTAATATTACCGATATCAGTCGACACCATAACATCTTCAGGCATTGCTTTTTCAAGTTCACGTAATACTTGTCTAGGATGGAGCCATCCTTCCTCTTTATCTGCAAGCATATCCATGCTATATGAATCGGTTTCATGGATCCACTCATCCAACTCTAATTCCCAAGATGCTTTTTCATCTGCAATAATTGACGCTCTATCAGTTTTAGAAGAATCGCAACCAAGAGTTTCAGTTGCTAACTTTTGACAAAGAATATTAGCAACTGCTTTAGCATCACCACAAATACCAACATTAATGGGTTTGACCAATCCTAGCATTTTGTGGTCCGCATCAATTTGAATAATTTGAGCGTCTTTAGGCCAGTAGTCCATTCCATGTTGAGGCAATGTTCCAAAAGGTCCTAAGCGCGTTCCTAGTGCAATAACTACATCTGCTTTTGAAATTAACTTCATTGCAGCTTTTGAGCCTTGATATCCCAGTGGTCCACACCAAAGATCATGGCTTGCAGGAAACGAATCATTATGAAGGTAGCTATTTACGACTGGTGCGCCTAAACGCTCAGCTAATGCAGCACATTCATCAACACCATCTGCCATAACTACACCACCGCCAGAAACAATAACTGGAAACTTAGCTTTAGCAATAAGGGCAACAGCCTCATTTAAGCTATCTTCACCGCCCGAACCCCTGTCAACTCGACGAGGAGTGGGAATAGTGAACTCACCTTCTGCATAAAAATAATCTCTAGGAATATTTAACTGGGTTGGCGCCATTTCACTCATCGCTCTATCAAAACAGCGACCAGTAAATTCTGCCATTCTCATTGGATTAACAACATGGCCCTGATACTTAGTAAATTCTTGAAACATTGGCAGTTGATTTGCTTCTTGAAATCCACCTAAGCCCATACCCATGGTTCCAGCTTCAGGCGTAACAATTACAACCGGGCTATGTGCCCAATATGCTGCCGCAATTGCTGTTACGCAGTTAGAAATTCCGGGTCCATTTTGACCAATAACAACTCCATGCCTTCCACTCACTCTTGAGTATCCGTCCGCCATGTGTGCAGCGCCCTGTTCATGAACTACAGGTATAAACCTGATACCGGCTGGCTCAAAAATATCCATTGCGTCCATAAATGCGGAACCCATAATACCAAAGATATCGGTTACATCATTAGCAACCATTGTTTCAACAAAAGCTTCACTCGAAGTCATTTTTGCCATTTTATTATTCTCCTATTTAATTTAGTTATTTAGCATGTTAAGAGCCGGGACGTAATCATAGCCTAAGTCACGAGCCACCTCAAGACAAGTTACTTTTCCGCTATGTACATTTAATCCAGCCCTTAGATGTTCGTCATCTATTAAAGCTTGTTTAACACCCTTATTTGCAATGCTCAGCCCAAAAGGGAGCGTTACGTTATTTAGAGCATATGTCGATGTTTTTGGAACTCCACCTGGCATATTAGCAACACAGTAATGAACAACATCGTCAACAATATAGGTTGGCTCAGCGTGAGTAGTTGCCTTTGAGGTCTCAAAACACCCACCTTGATCAATCGCAACGTCAACAATTACCGAACCTGGCTTCATCGCTTTAATCATTTCTTTGGTTACTAATTTTGGTGCTTCAGCGCCTGGTATTAAGACCCCTCCAATAACCAAATCAGCTTTCAATACATACTCCTCTACAGAGCTTTTTGTTGAAAAAACAGTATTTGTACTTCTGCCAAATTGCTGCCAATGTTGCTCTAAGGTATCTGGATTATTGTCCAGAACCCATACATCTGCACCCATTCCAACTGCCATATGAGCAGCATGTGCACCAACAACTCCTCCACCCAAAATCACAACATTCAGAGGATCGACTCCTGGAACGCCTCCAAGAAGCGCGCCCATTCCACCATTGGGATGCTCTAAAAAGTGAGCGCCTGCTTGAACGGCCATGCGTCCAGCAACTTTTGACATGGGCGCCAATAATGGTAGCCCACCTCTTGGCGAAGTAACTGTCTCATAAGCGATACAAATAGCGCCACTTTCAACTAGCCCTTTTGTTTGCTTAGGATCTGGCGCAAGGTGGAGATAAGTATAAAGAATTTGACCTTCTCTAAGCATTGCAATTTCTTCAGCTTGTGGTTCTTTAACTTTAACAATCATATCAGCAGTTTCAAAAATCTCTTTTGCTGTAGAAATGATTTCAGCACCAATACTTGAATACTCATCGTCACTTGCCCCTATTCCAACTCCTGCGTTTTCCTGAATTAAAACCTTGTGACCATTACTGACAAACTCTTTAACGCTTCTAGGCGTTAAACCAACCCTGTATTCATGGTTCTTTATTTCTTTTGGCACTCCAATTATCATAAGATCTCCTTATATTATGTTTATTAATTTTTTACAATTTATTTGCTTCTAAGGCATTGTCAACGACTTCAATAATTAAATCTACATCATTTTTTGTACAAATAAAAGCAGGACTAAATAACAGAACATTATTATTGGTCTCAAAACTCCTATTAGTTCTTCCAATCATGACTTTATTTTGAAAACAATGGCCAGCAACTGCTGCTGCAACCGTTTCATCAATAGGATCTTTAGTTACCCTATCTTTTACTAACTCTAACCCACAAAATAAACCTTTACCTCTAACCTCTCCAATCATTTTGTGCTTGCCTTCTAATTCATGAAGCTTACCTTTAAGATAATCTCCAACAACGTTAATGTTTTCTAGAAGCTTTTCTCTTTTAATAATTTTTAAAACTTCAAGCGCTGCAGCAGGTCCAGCTGTGCTTCCACCAAAAGTAGAGATATCTCTAAAGTAGCTGTCAACATTAGTTGGGTCTTCTTTAAACATATCAAAGAGCTTCTCTGACGTAACAGTAATAGAAACAGCAGCATAACCAGCAGCTAAACCCTTAGCAGTAGTAACAATATCAGGTTGAACATCATAATGCTGATAGCCAAACCACTTTCCAGTTCTTCCAAGGCCGCAAACAACTTCATCTATATGAAGAAGAACATCATATTTTCTGCATATAGATTCAATTATTGGAAAGTATTCAGGTACTGGTGGAATTACACCACCACCTGCTGTAATTGACTCTAAAACTACTGATCCAATAGTATCAGGGCCTTCAATTTTAATAATGTCTTCAAGAGCTGTTGCACATTCAATATTACACTCCCCATATTTTTTTCCAAATGGACATCTATAACAACAGCAATGAGGCATTTCAACGAAGCCTGGT
>Ga0307995_1000040_pt1 | contig 89735 bp, 71 predicted proteins | sample EllFjometagen262_FD_203132 | JGI IMG/M metagenome (GOLD analysis project Ga0307995, IMG submission 203132) | Marine microbial communities from Ellis Fjord, Antarctic Ocean - #262 | ecosystem: Environmental > Aquatic > Marine > Unclassified | place: Southern Ocean | collected 2014-11-02 | reverse complement strand
TCAAAGCTCACCGAGCTCAGAATTCTAGATACTCAATGGGTCTAACTTGACAGATCCCAACCTCAATCCCAACGCAGTCGGCAGCGCAGGTGCTGAAAGACTGGCCAACCCCCTCATCTGGGCTTACTCGTTGCCAAGAATCGGCTTCGGCGTTATGGGATTGCTCTTCAGCACGTACGCAATGAAGTTCTCAACCGACGTCCTGCTCATTGCACCGGCCGCGATGGGCGCCATCTTGTTTGCCTCCCGACTTTGGGATGCGGTCTCTGATCCGCTTGCGGGTTATCTGTCCGACAATACAAAGTCTAAATATGGACGACGGCGAATATGGCTGTTTGCCTCGGCTGTGCCAATTGGTCTGGGTTTGACCATGATCTGGTCCCCGCCTGAAGTACTCGAGGGCTGGATGCTGGTCGCTTTGATGGCACTCGCGATTATCACTTATGAAACAGCTTCGACGGCTTTCACTGTTCCGCACGGCGCATTAGGCATAGAACTCACGCCGAACTATCACGAACGTACAAGATTGTTTGGTTACATCCACATGATCAGCTCTATCGGCAGCGGACTCGGACTACTCGCGCTATATTCCCTCGATAGCGCTGATGATAAAAGAGAATTTGCTCGATATCTTTCAGCCGGTGCCGCCATCGCTGTGGTCATTCTCATTATTGCCTCGACCAAAATATTACCAGAACGGCCTGATTATCAAGATCGAGGCTCGAAGAACCCCTACAAGTCATTCTCAGATGTTTTCAAAAACCCCCACTCGCTACTCCTGCTGACAGTTTTCGCGATTGAGACCTTTGGCGCCGCCAGTATCGGTTTACTGGTTCCTTACATGATTGATTACGTGATCCCAAAGGATTTAATGCCGCTCGAACCATCCTTGTTTATGATCTCGGTACTCATCAGTTACGTTATTCCTCAGGTTGCATTTACACCCTTATGGATAAAGCTCGCTTCCATTACGGGCAAGAAACTTCTCTGGACGATTTCCCTATTCCTCACCTCAGGCTGTTTCGTCGCCTACTATTTCGCTCTCGACTATCCGATGATGATCTGGGTTATCTCTTTTGTGTTTGGCATCAGCAGCGGTATTGCACTCGTGATTGAGCCCTCAATCAAAGCTGACATTGTCGACTATGACGAGTACCTTACTGGCGAAAGAAAGGAAGGCGCCTACTACGCTGTTTCGAACATGGTAAAAAAGGCCGCAGCATCACTGACGGCTATCGTAACTGGGGTCGTATTGCAGTGGACCGGATTCGAGCCCAATGCCGCGCAATCTCCAGAAACGATAGAAGCGTTGCGGTTACTCTTTTCGATCTTACCTGCCTGCGGCTACTTTTTTGGCGGCATTCTGTTTTTAAAATTTTCATTTAATGAGTTTGAACACAGTGAGGTCAGGAAAGTCATTGCCGCTCGAATACGCGCAGCGCAATCAACAGAATAATCGAACATCTGTGCTCGATGGGTTTCGCCCGCTGAGTCGTCAGGTTATATTCCTTACAACTAAAAAATCACAATAGGAAATTCTCATGGGCAGTTTAACGGGCAAGAACATCGTCATCATCGGCGGAACATCAGGAATCGGACTTGCAACCGCCATTCAGGCGAGCGACGAAGGTGCCAATGTATGGGCTGTTGGCCGGTCCGAAGACAGGGTGAAGAGCGCTGCGAGTCAGTTTCCAAATATCAATTTTGAAGCCTGTGACACCCATGACCTCGACGGTTTGGCAAAACTGTTCAAATCCGTCGGTACGGTCGATCATATTGTCGGCGCTGCAACGGGCGCGAATCGCACCATGAAACCCTTTATGGAACAGACTGCTGAACAATTCAGCGAAGCCTTCGACAAATTTTGGGGCTACTGCAATGTCGTCAGACAAGGCGTTCCGCATCTTACAGACACGGGCTCAGTGACCTTAGTGAGCGGCACACCCGCAAGAAAATGTAACCCGGGCATGTCTTCTATTTCTTGTGTGGGTAACGCTGTCGAAGCTTTGACCCGGGCACTAGCAACTGAGTTGGCACCAAGGCGCGTCAACGTCGTCGCACCTGGTACGACAAATACAGGTATGTTCGACTGGATGGGTGATAAAAAAGACGAAAATCTCGCCAATATGAGCAAGGGAATTTTGTTACAGCGCGCAGGTTTACCGGAAGAAGTTGCTAGTGCAATATTGCTGACTCTAACCAACAACTACATGACAGGTGTTACCATCGACGTTGATGGCGGACAATTGTTACCTTAGTCGAACCCGCGCTGAGAACTGAAGCCTTTGACGGCTTCAGTCCTCTTGGCGACGAGAATCTGTTTGCATGATCTGCTTGATAAGTTAGATCAGGCGCACCCGTTAATCCTCGATTGCACCATATACAATGTTCTTCAGTTGGCCACGAAAGTTAAATGTGTTTGACGGCATAAATTGAGTCATAAAGATGACGATCAGATCCTCTACAGGGTCAACCCAAAAAATAGTCGAGGCCGCCCCTCCCCAATAGTAATCGCCAACGCCAGTCGAACCGGCGACCGATTGATCCATTGTCGTCGCAAAGCCTAAGCCAAAGCCCACGCCTTCATAGGCGGTCTCCGAGAAAGCGCCAATCGCCAGTCGAGATAGATCCTGATCATCTTTGAGGTGATTTGAGTACATCATCTCTAACGTGCGTGAACCTATTATTCGATGACCGTCGAGCTCTCCACCACGACGCAACATTTCACAAAACTTGTAATAGTCCAACGTCGTACTGGTGAGTCCACCACCGCCGGAGAAAAAAGCAGGGTTGTGAAGATAAGGACTATCTAATGGATCATCAACCAATCTCAAGGACTTATCTTTAAGGCGACTGTAGTTCGCTGTAAAACGATCCTTCTTTTCATCTGCAACAAAAAAACTCGTGTCGTTCATGCCGAGTGGTTCAAAGATATGCTTAGCTAAGTACTCATCGAAGGGCATACCGGAAATCGCTTCAACCAGCCCGCCACAAACATCGGTTGAGTAAGAATAATGCCATTGCTCGCCCGGATCGAAGCGAAGCGGCACCTTCGCTAATTTGTTCATAAAGCCCGATAAGGTTTCGCCTTTATCACGCCTGACATCCATCGCACGGTAAGCTCGATCAACCGGATGTGCGGTTGCGCCGTAAGTAATGCCACTTGAATGATTCAGTATGTGCCGAAATGTCATCGGTTGTTTCGGTGCCCGGGTTTGCATCTGCTCGCCTTCACCTGATACCCAAACTTGTTGGTCGCGCCACTGCGGCACCACGCGATAAATCGGATCGTTTAATTGGAAATGGCCCTGTTCGTATAGCTGCATCAAGGCGATTGAGGTGATGGGTTTGCTCATAGAATAGATTCTGAAAATCGCGTCATCCTGCATGGGCTTGTTACGTTCTATGTCCATCACTCCTAACGACTTTGCATATGCGGTATGACCGAATCGACTTACAAGAACCTGGCAGCCAGATATCTTACCGGTTTCAATATAGTTTCGATTCAGATGGGCTTCGATCCAGTCTAATCTCTGCTTAGAAAAACCGGCCTTTTCAGGCTCCAACTTCATGTTTACAGACATATCTTATTCTCTTCTTCGTTGCGGTGGCGTGCGTCCGCCACTGTTTTATTTTGGTTTAGCGACATGCGGTCGTATCAAATTACAACGCAGCGGGTTTGTTTAACGCTAAGTTAAAACCTTCTTTAAGGTTTCATCAAGACTCGTCAACGTCAAATCAAGCTCATCACAGGTCGGTTTCACATCTATCTGGTCATCATGGTCTAGCACACCAAGCATCGCGCGTGTTACCGGTGGGTTCGGCAGGAGCTCAAGGAAAAATGCCAGCGTGAGTCCTATCGATATAGGTAAAGATGTCACCTTAGGGGAATTGTTAAATAGGCTCGCAGCTCGCAGAATCAGATCCCGGCGGGAGACGGATTCAATTCCAGCAAGATCCCATTCACCATTTGTTTGTCGAGCCAAAATAGCACTGACCGCATCGACGACATCCTCTGCATAGATTGGCTGCTCAAATGAATCCGCCCTGAAGGTAAAGGCACGCTTCGCGCTCGAATTTTTCTTCAGAGCCATCGAGGCATAGTCCCCTTCACCCAACACCATCGGAATCCGAAGGATCGATGCAGGCACATCGCCAGCCGTTAATATTGCTTCTGCATGCCCTCTGGATTGAAAGCAAGCGTTCTTAGATTGAACCGACGCGCCTATGATATTGAGATAAACAATACGTTTCACATCACTACGTTGCGCTGCAACAGACAGAGCGCGACAGCTATTTTCATGTGCATCGGAAAAGGTTGCTGTTTTTGACTCCTTGATGATGCCCACAAGGTGGATAACTTGTTCGCAGCCCAATAGAGCGTTCGCCAACTCATCCGATTTGAGATAATTGACCACAACAACATCTAAGTCTGGAAATGTGTGCATAAGCGCCTGCTTCGCTCGATCTGAACGCACAATCGCTTTCACAGTATGATTATCACTCAGACGCCGGATCAACCTGATACCGAGATGGCCGTTCGCGCCGGTAATGGCTATGTTCATAAAATTTTATCCTTAACTATTTCGCAAAGAAGTACTTGGCGCTTGGAATCCGACTGGATTGCACCGTATCATGCCCTCTATCAGCATGAATATATTTTCCCTACCCAATTTACTAAGTGCCTCAAGGCTTATCCTTGGACCTTTGGCTGCCTGGTCTATTATCGAGAACCTATGGCTGCCCGCTGCCGTCGCACTCATGACAGCAATCGCAACCGATTTACTTGATGGATGGCTCGCGCGCAGATGGCAGCAGACCTCAGCACTCGGCGGACTAATCGATCACGGCAGCGATGCCTTTATGGTGGCACTCATGCTCCTAGCAGAAGCTAGTATGGGGCTCGTGCCCTGGCTGCTACCCATGTTGGTCATCATGGCATTCAGCCAATACACCCTCGATTCAAAAGCCCTTGTCGGTCTCCCATTACGGGCAAGCAAACTCGGTCGTTATAACGGTATTGCTTATTTTATTCTGGCGGGATTTCCAATCATGCAACATGCCCTAGGTATATATCTTATCCCCACTCAATACTTTTACTACATCGCTTTTGTACTGATCGCCACGACGTTAATCTCAATGGGTGAAAGGCTTTGGACCCTTATCAAAATACGGTCTAAATAGACGCGCGACGTTCGAATAAATCGTTAACATCCATCACTTAACATGACTTAAAATCCAAGTATCAAATTCTCGGATGGCCCGCATCCTACCACCATGCGAATCTCACTTACCATTGCAAACGACTTCATGGGTCGCTATGTTCTAGGTTCCAGTATTCGATATGAATGATATGAACTATTTTAAATGGCTAGTTATCTTTATTTTGGTGACGTGCCTGTCCTTTTTTGGGTTCTTGTTCTACATGAGCATGCATGATGGGCCCATTGAGATATTCTCCGGTGGCGCCTTTAAATCTGGCACACCTATGGCTAATGTCGCGCCGGATTGGCCTTCGTTAAAGGACAAACAAACAATTCAAGTTCAATCAATTAAGCCTGAAAGATCACGGACTACTTGGTTCGCAGTCATTGATGAGCGTGCCTTTGTTCCGAGCGGATACATGAATACAAAAATAGGTAAGATTTGGAAACAATGGCCAAAACATACTGAGCAGGACCCGCGGTCAAAAATTCGTATTGATGGACGAATCTACGACACACAATTATTAAGACTCACGGCAGATGACCCATTGATTCCAGCAATTGTTGATGAGTTGAATCGCAAGTATCCATCGAACGCCAGTGTTGAAGATATCGCTGCAAATGGCACTTGGATTTTTGAGGTTACGCCACAGCGTTGAGTTAGGCCGTGTCGCGACAGCGATACGCACCCTGTAAGCGTTGACAACGGCAGCATCCAAGTCCGCACAAGGTAGCAGAAAGATAAACGCCTACCCACTCACGCAAACACACCGTAACTTCTCTATTCATCTTCAACCATTTGCGCCGACTCTTTTAAAGGGCGTTGTAAACAACCCGATGGCTGCTAACGACCAAATCGTCGTTCTCGCTGCTGATAAATACGAATCGCTCGCCAAAAGTCAATTTTGCGAAAAGCCGGCCAAAACACCTCCGTAAAATACAATTCGGAATAGGCGCTTTGCCAGAGTAAAAAACCACTTAATCGCTCCTCACCGGAGGTACGAATGATGAGGTCGGGATCGGGTATCCCTTGCGTGTACAGATATTTGCCAAACAGCTCTTCGTCAATGTTCTCCAGGGGTAGCTTTCCATCTGCCACTTCGGCCGCAATGGTCTTCACAGCATCAACAATTTCAGCGCGACCCCCATAGCTGATGGCAATATTAATCAGAAAACGACTGTGATTGCAGGTCATGCTCTCAATATTATCGATCTCGGTTCGCATTTCATTCGACAAATCGTCTCTACGCCCTATCACCTTAATCCTTACCTCTTCCTTTTTGATCATCGGATCAGACTGAAAGTGACGAAGCTTCTTTAAGATGAGCGTCATCAGATAGTCGACTTCTTCTGGATCACGGTTAAAATTTTCCGTGGAGAAGGCGTATAAAGTAACAATTTTGATTTCAAGCTTGCGACACCAAGCAAGGAAATCCTCGAGATGATCAGAGCCGGCCGAGTGACCATCATTTGGGTTATCTAATCCGCGATGCTTCGCGAAACGTCGATTACCATCAACAATCAAGCCAATATGATGAGGGTTAGGTCCCTTATGAACTTGCTTCCACAATAATTTTTCGTAAAACCCATAGAAGGGCGCAAGAATATTCATAATGGGTAAAACATTTTTATTAAAAAGTGATTATCCCAGATGTTCATTGTCTTTGATATGTAAAAAGTGCAAATCAATGTCAAACTGATTAAGTCGTCAGGATCAACTGATTTATTTAGCAGCGGACACATTGGCTTAATCATCTCTCAGCCATTGCCTGTTAATCATCACTCTCGTATGGTGACGTCGATTAACAAACTCTAGGAGATCGCTTGTGCCCTTTTTCGAAAAAGATGATACGAAGATTTACTATGAAATTCATGGCGAAGGCTTTCCGATTCTTCTCTTTGCGCCAGGCGGGATGCGATCCGCATTATCATTTTGGCAATCATCACCCTGGAACCCTATCGATATACTCTCGAAAGACTTTACAGTGATTGCGATGGATCAGCGCAATGCCGGACAGTCAAGCGCGCCCATCAGCCAAGCAGACGGTTGGCCGACCTATACACAGGATCACATTGACCTGCTTGATTCACTTCACATCGACAAGTGCCATGTCATGGGGGGCTGCATCGGCGGGCCCTATTGTTTTGGCTTGATCCAAGCTCAGCCCGAAAGAGTTGCTGCGGCAATCATTCAACAAACCATTGGCCTGGATAATAATCGAGAAGCGTTTTATGGCATGTTCGATAGTTGGGCAGCTGAGCTCTCCGGCATACCCCAAGCTACGTTAAATCAATTCAGATCTAACATGTACGACGGAGAATTTCTCTTGAATGTTGATGAAGGCTTTGTTGCTAAATGCAGCACACCGCTTCTCGTCTTGATGGGTGACGACCTTTATCACCCGCAATCAACATCAAGACGAATTGGCGAGCTGGCAATGAACGCCCAGCTTATTGAAGAGTGGAAATCGCCGGATAAAATTGCCGATACTGTCAGTCAATGTCTCGCCTTTTTAAAGGCTAATACTTAACTAACATTATCGATCCAACTTATTTAATGCGCATCGCCCGCCTTCCAGTTACCGTGAAAACCAAAAGGTACACGATGATCTAACTGCGCGCGGGCTAATGGTCCAGCGCTTGGATTCTGAGCATCCAATATGAGCAAATGGCTTTTGTCTGTCTGCGCATCGTAAACGTTGGAGAGAAGATACCCTTCACCTTCTTCAGCAGAACCTGACTTCGCAACAAATATCGCTTCTGAGGTCGCGAGCGTGCCTGGCATTTGATAGGTATCTCGTTGATTAGTCTTATGATCAACCTTTGCAATCGCATTAAAACCACCCGCTTTTGATTGAGCATCGCCATCGCAAAGCATATAGCCGTATCGATAATCTAAGCCCGAATGCCGTTCATCTAGTCGACCAAATTCACAGCCAATATCCTGTCGCATGTCCGTTTTATAATCGTTGCTATTACTACCAAGATCAAAGGTCCAACGGGTTAGCTTCGCCACCATATTTTCTTTCTTGCCCGGACTGCCGTCAACATTAGGAAACAGCGGTGCCTGTCCATATTCAGAAACATCACAGGTAATCACATCGCCGGTATTAAAGGCATTCATGGGGTGAAAAACAAAACTGGGATCACCTTGAAACCAGCGAATATCCTCAACATTGCCGCCACGTTTTAATACACCAATCTGGTTGCCTTTCTCTGGTTCCCAGGCAAATGCAGGCTCACCCTTCATTGCACGGTCGAGGGATGCTGTCAGAGGTTGAATGGGAAATAGGACATAGTCTCGGGTCACCATAAAGTCATGCACCATGGCTGCATAAGGTGCATCAAAAAACTGCGATTTCACAAGCTTGCCCGCTTTGTCGACAACGTGATAGGACATCTTGTTCGACAAAATACCGTCGACATTGTAACCGAAGAAAATCATCTCACCGGTTTCAGGATCAACTTTAGGGTGGGCGGTCATTGGGCCGACTAAGGTATCGTTGAACTTCCATGCGCCTTTGGATTCTAGCGTTACCGGGTCAAGCTCAAACGGGGCGTGACCTTCTTCCAATGCCAATAACTTGCCGGCGTGCCATATAATATTCGTATTAGCGCTACCGTCGGTTTTGAGGCCTGCCACGGAAGGGTCATTTTCCAACGGATTCAGTGAACCCCAAAGGCTCTCGCCTGCATCCCGCTCTTTTTGCCATCTCTGGGTTCGAGGCCAGCGGTTTTTATAAGACACCTGACCGTTCTCAATATGAAACGCGTGAATCATTCCGTCGCCACCAAACCAGTGATAAGCCCCTCTTGGTGCAAATTGCGGATTGGGCCCATTGCGATAGAAGGTACCAAATAGATCCTTCGGCACTTCACCTTCGACAACTAAATTATTCGCATCGCACTCCATCTGAATAGGTGCGTAACCGTCTGTAAGATTGGGATGATTGGGAAAAGGCTTAGCCATGAGAACTCCAGTTATTCGTTATTGAAACGGTTGGCATTCCAAAAGGTTAGTTTTTGCTAAAAAATGTCGATTCATGATCTCCAACCTAACACGGCTCTATCTAAATGACTATTTGACACTTTTGAGACCAGTGGCTAAAACCGGTGTAAAAAAATGACCAGCGTACGCAGTCCGCTTACGACCAGTGACTGCCCCATTGATCGCGATAAGTCAGTTTGCCTAAGGGGCGACGAGTAATCGGACCATGGCCCTTCAAAACAGGATATCCAATCGGGATATGCGCACAGGTACCCCACTCATCCGGAATACCGAGTATTGCTTTGACTTCCTTTTCACGCAGACACAATAGGGTTGTCAGCACACACCCTAAACCTTCAGCTCGACAGGCTAACATGACGTTTTGCACCGCCGTGTAAACTGAGCCACCACCGACAACCGAGGGCCGATCGAGGTTGGCATCGGTAATCGCCATCATCGCAGGATTGAAGCAGAAAATTAAAATCGCTGGCGCCAGCTCCATATGTTCCGCGAGATAGTCTCCGGCACGCATCATTTTTTGTGTGCCATCTCGAGCGTGCGCCGGCAGCTTTTCCAAACCGTTACGTGTCGGTGCGATATATTTGTACCACTCCTCATGATAGAGGCTTTTGATTTGCGCTTTCACCGCGTCACTTTGCGCAACGACAATTTTAAAGGGTTGCATATTGCCGCCCGTCGGCGCCCACGCTGCAGCTTGCAATACCCGCTCAAGCACATCTTCGTCAATCGGATCAGACTTAAGCCGCCGAACTGCACGTAAGGAACTCATTGCTTCGTATAGATCAATCATCTTAAATTCCTACAATCGCTTAACTTTAGATGGGTTGCCTGGGATCAAGCCCTAATTGGACTTTGCCGACAACTTCATAAATAGGAGACGCCACCATAATGTGTTGTGTGGTGACATGGATATCACGAAAACATCGCTGCAGTTCATTGGATTCATAAATCGATGTGCCGCCGCCAAGTTGGTAAAGCCGATCGACTGCCGCAACCGATCTGTGGGTTGCATTGACTGCAGCCAGTCGCAGTTTTGACTTAATATCTAAGCTCAACTTTTCGCCGCTAATGGCAACTTCCCAGGCTTCATCTATACAGGCATGCATGTACGCTTCCGAGGACTCAAGGTCGGCGATCGATTTTGCCACCTCGCTTTGAACGGCAGGACGATCGATGAGTTTTCGATTAGAGCCTGTTGGCGACTTAACACCGGCAAGGTCCATAAACACTTTGAGTGCTTTGAAGCCTAAGCCTAAACTCACGCTCGACACACCCAATGCCAGCAACCCCAGTAGCGGAAATTGATAGAGTGGTTTTTGGATCAGGGTTCGCTTACCCAGCAGGACAGACCTACCCATCGGTACGAACACATCGCTAACATTGAAGTGATTACTGCCGGTTCCTTTTAGCCCTGCGACATGCCAAGTGTCTTCAATATTGACTTGATCTGCTTTGAACATCATTAAATGGCTTTGTGGACCATGCTCGCCGATGACCTGTTGACCATTTTCAAAAAGAAAACAACCTCCGCTAATCCAATCAGCATTTTGCGCGCCACTACCAAAAGGCCAGCGGCCGGTAACACGGTAGCCGCCCTCCACTATTTCTGCTTTGCCGAGCGGTGCAGTCACACCAACCGTCAGCACGCCGGGCTTATCACCGTAAATTTCTTTGGCGAATTCGATCGGCAGCGAAGCGGAAAGTACACCCGTGGTGGAACCAATCATGGCATTCCAGCCAGCGGAGCCATCACCCTCGGAGAGTCGTCGTAACACTTTGGTAAATGTTTTTGGATGTACTTCCAATCCACCATACTGTGTTGGCACAAGCATATGAAAAACACCCGCATCCGCAAAGGCCCTGGAAACTTCAGGTGTTAGTCGTCGCTGACGCTCAAATGAATCTGATAATGCGGGCAGCTTTTCGGCCCATTCATCTGCAAATGAGAGTATATCTGCCTTTTCACTATTCATTGTTCAGTCCTACAAATTGATTGAATTCGGCAAAGGTTAGACGACCGCTATCGGCATTGAGCGCGCCAGTTTGCCTCAAACTAGCGTAGCTTTGTTGCAGACAATAGGTCACAGCTAATAATGCTGAAACAGGTCTTAGTACAATTTGATATCCCAGCGAATCAAGCTCGTCGAGACTTAACAGCGGCGTTTTTCCGTCCTCGACCATATTCGCAACTAAAGGAATATCGGGAAACGTAGACCTAATTTTTTTCAGTTCTTCAACACTGCGCGGCGCCTCAATAAACAAGATGTCAGCACCTGCCCGCAAAAAAGCTTCACCTCGGTCTAAAGCTTCAGACAGGTCATGAGTGGCTCTGGCATCGGTTCTAGCCATAATAAGAAAATCGTCGTTTGGTCGGCTCGATACTGCCGCTTCGATTTTTAGCGCGGCATCCTCAAGCGAGACAACCTCTTTGCCTTCCATATGGCCGCAGCGTTTTGGGCTGACCTGATCTTCTAATTGAATACACTGGGCACCTGCTGTTGCGTAGGATTGAACCAGCCTGGCTACATTTTTTTCATTACCGTAACCGTTGTCCCCGTCGGCAATGAGATTCGCAGCTGGACCAATCGCTGTAGCAATTTGCCCTACTCGCTCGCTCATCTCGGTCGCCGTCACTAAGCCAATATCGGGCTTAGCCAACAAACTTCCCGCCACTGCAAAGCCAGACATATAAACGACATCAAAACCCTGCTCGGTTGCCACCTTCGCTGAGAGTGCATCAAATACCCCTGGCACAACCAATTGAGTTCCGGTCGCCAAACGTTGTTTCAAATTTAGACTAGACACTGTTAACCAATCCTTTCATTTCAATCGAGTCTATCATTCCAATTACCCTATCTGTACATTAACCAATATCTTCAAATACAAAAATAAACAAGGAGGTAATTCTAAATGCCAAGACTCAGACAAGTAAGCCGAGCTGACGCAGATAGCAGTGTCCTGCCATTATACGACGCGCTATTCGGCGACCGGGACCCCGTCAAAGAGCCAGGCACAGCAACCGGTACACCCGGTAATTGGTGGACTGTTTTTGCACTTATTCCTGAATGTTTTGCCCACACAGTTGCTGGTTTTCAATTTTATCGGAGCCGAGACAGAAAGCTTAAGGGCAAATTGCGGGAACTTGGACAAACACGCGCCGGCTACGCCCGAGGCAGTCAGTTTGTCTTTTCTCAGCACTGCAAAAGCATGCGCGCTGTAGGCTTCTCTGAAGAACAGATAGCGGCAATCCCGCATTGGCAATCAACCAATCTTTTTTCTGAAATTGAACGTGCTGTATTGGCCTATACGGACGACCTAGTCTTATCCGGTGGTCGCGTTGCCGACGGCACCTTCGATGTCTTAAAAGCACATATGTCAGATGAGGAAATACTTGAACTCACTTACATCACCTGCACCTACGATATGCATGCGACCATGTGCCGCGCCTTGCGCCTCGAGTACGATGACGTACCCGAACGTCTTGTGGAGATCGCCGCGCCTGATGAAGACCTGCAAAAAATGGACTTCATGGGCGCGGTCGACAAATCGACTAAAGACTAATTTTTCTTCGCAGCTAAACCGACCTCTTCGCTGAGGTCGGCAATACGCATTTCGCCCTCCCGAGTTTGTGCACCCAGCTCAAGGGCCTTCTTCATGTTTTGTGTCGATGCCGGGTTTCTTAAGGTTTGCTGAAACAGATAGGCCTCTTCTTTCAAACCTTCAACAATTGGCAACGCAGAATTCAACGTCGACTCCTTTGCTAAAGCGATGGCGTGCGGTGGCCATAGCGCCATACGATTTGCCAATTGACTGACATAAGCATCTAACTCGGCTGGCGTTTCAAAAGCGCGATTCAAATAGCCCCATTTCTCAGCTGTTTCGGCATCCATATCGATGCCACCGAGTATGACCTCCATCGCCCGACCACGACCTAACAATCTCGGTAAATGTTGCGTTCCGCCACCGCCCGGTAAAATTCCAAGCGGCACTTCCATTTGGTTAACGACCGTTTTACCCAACAAACCAAACCGCATATCACAGGCAGAACTGAATTCACTGCCACCACCACCGACCCTGCCGGCTATCTTCGCAATCGTCGGTTTCGGCATGGTTCTTACGCGCTCACACATGGCATGGAAGTCACTTAATTGATCCGACTTCTGTGCCGCCGTGTCAGTTGGAAACTCTAAAATGGTTTCGAGGTCAAAGTGGGCAATGAAAAAATCAGGATCAGCACTTTCAAGCACCAACACACGGACCGCCTCGTCAACCTCCACTTCCGCAGTGAACGCAACAAGGTCGTTATAAAGTACAGGCGTCATTACGTTTATTGGCGGGTTACTCATTGTCGCAGTCATTACGCCATCTTCTAGGTGCGTCGAAATCGTTTGGTAATTGTAGGCCATAATTTGGGGTCCTTTTTATTAGCGGCTTTATAAGCTTTTTTGTGACTAACGTTCTATCACACTATCCCTAATGCATTCGCCAAATCAATTTTAACTTGCAACGGCCCTCTCCACGCCTATAATGGCCTGACCAATTTGGTCTGACCAATTTGGTATTACCAATTGATCGCTTGGCACTCACCAATCCACGTCATTCGAACAGCAATAAACAGCCGTTCGAACTAACACCTTATTTTTTGGAATCAAGCATTTATGAGCCAAAAGCCCATCATTAAGTCCATCGTAGAGGACATTACGGCGACTCTTCGTGACGAGATCCTTCGCGGACAATATCGTCCGGGCGAGCGACTACCGTCAGAGCGAGAGCTTGCGGTTCGCTTTGAAGCTAATCGCGGCGCAATTCGTGAGTCCTTAAAGAAGCTAGAGCAATTGGGTATCGCTTCAATAAACCCCGGCGGCGTGCGCGTCATTCCTATCGAAGATGCCACCTTGTCAATCCTCGGTCCATTACTCGATTTGCATGACAAACCAGACCTCGAGTTAGCCATACATCTGCTCGAAGTATTGGGGTCACTCATGTCGATGTCAGCAAGAACCGCTGTCGAGCGCGCCAACAACGACGAAATTCAAGAACTACTGACAATCTCTACAAGCATGATTGATACGCAAAAATGCGATGCGGACAATCAGGAAAACTGGAAATGTATCGGTCGCGCCTTCGCAAGGCTAAATAACAACCTCGTACTAAGACTCATATTTAATGGTTTAAGGGCTCAATTTCTCGAACATTCGGAACGAAAACCGAATTTTGACCATCTGGTTGATCGGGAAAAACGCATGGCCATTCTGACTCAACTGCATTTAGGTATTGAATCGAGAAACCCAACCCTTGTGGAAAATGCAATAAACGACAACTTTCAACTACTCATACAAACACTCGAAAACGAAATGCAAAATTCGAGTAGGAGAACCGTAAATGAATAACATTCTGAAAGGCGTCATGACGATCGTGGTGCTCATCGGGGCTGGCATCATCGCCATCGGTTTAGTCGCCACCGCGCCGGAACCGAAAAAATTTGAGCCCGAGGAAGTGTCCACCGCCATTCGTATTGCAACGATTACGCAGCAACGGGTGCGACTCAAAGTCCGCTCACAAGGCACAGTAACGCCGACGACTGAGAGCAGTTTAATCGCGGAAGTTGCCGGTCGAATTGAATGGACCTCGCCCAATCTGGTCTCGGGCGGTTATTTTAATATGAATGATGTGCTCGTGCGCCTTGATGACGAAGACCTGCAAGCAGCCGTGGAAAGTAGAAAGGCATCTTTCGCCCGCGCCAAGGCAGAATCAGAGTTCAGTAACTTCGAATACAAACGTCTTCAAGCACTCGTTAAATCGAATCTAACCAGTCAGTCTTCGCTCGAATCTGCCTCTCGGTCGAAAAGTATTGCTGACGCAATTCTAAAAGAGTCCGCCGTCGCACTCAAACAAGCTGAAAGAGATCTCATGCGGACGGAAGTTCGAGCGCCTTATGATGGTTTAGTTCGTAGCAAGAGTGTCGACGTGGGTCAATTCATCTCTCGCGGTAGCAACATCGCATCGTTGTATTCCAGTGAATCTGTCGAAGTCAGAATACCAATCGCAGACCGCCAACTGGCGTTTCTGGACTTGCCCTTAGGACGCCGCGGCGAACTCCCCGAAGCACTACAAGCCAACGTATTGTTATCAACAAATTATGGTGGCCAACGGTATGAGTGGCACGGCAAATTGGTACGTACCGAAGCTCAAATTGACACCCAGACGCGCATGGTCAATGCCGTTGTTCGAGTAACGGGTGAAGTAGGTAGTAGTGATCAACCTCATCTTCCCGTTGGTCTATTTGTCCACGCTGAAATTGACGGCCGTATTGCAGACAATATTATTGTGCTGCCGCGCGCCGTTTTAAGAAATCAGAATCAGGTGTTAATCGTGGATGCGGACAACAGGTTGCGCTACCGCAATGTTGAGGTCCTACGTTTTGATCAAGATGATGTTTTTATTTCCGGTGGGTTAAAAACAGGCGAAATCGTCAACCTGTCACCTATTCAAACGGTTATCGACGGCATGAGAGTTAAACCGGTACCTAAGGCAGGCTAGAGGAAAAACTAATGGAAAGAATAATTACCTGGTTCGTCGATAACCCGGTCGCTGCTAATCTGATGATGTTCATCTTTCTTGCTGGCGGGGCAATGAGCCTTGCGAGCATGCATAAAGAAGAATTCCCCAGCATTGAACCCGGCGTCATTCAAGTTCTCATCCCCTACCTCGGGGCAGCACCCGAAGAGGTTGAAGAAGCTGTCTGTATCAGAGTCGAGGAAGCTGTCGAAGGTATTGCTGGCATCGACCGAGTGTCATCAACAGCGATGGAAGGCTCATGTATGGTGATGTTAGAAACACTACCTAACGCCGATACATCAAAGGTCTTGAATGAAGTAAAAGGAAAAGTCGACGGGATTTCAACCTTTCCAGCAGAAACCGAAAAACCCGTTATTACGAACCTTGCTTTTAACGGGCAGACAATCCTCGTGGCACTTTCCGGCAACGCAGATGAGAAAACACTAAAGTTCTATGGTGACAAATTACGCAACGAAATCGCCTCACTCGATGGCATTTCACAAGTCGCTGTTAACTACTCTCGGCCATATGAAATCTCCATCGAGGTCAGTGAGAATATACTGCGCCAGTACAATCTGAGTCTGTCGGAAGTTGCCAATGCGGTGCGTCGTTCAAGCCTCGATCTACCCGGCGGCTCAATTAAAACCCGTGGTGGCGAAATACTTCTTCGAAGCAAAGGCCAAGCCTATGTCGGCCAAGACTTTGAAGACATCGTCGTACTCACGCGACCTAACGGAACTACTTTAACATTAGGCGAGATCGGCAAAGTCAAAGACGACTTCCAGGAGGGCTACCTCAAAGCCGAATTCAATGGCGAACCCGCAGTGATGATCACTGTTTACCGTGTCGGTGAAGAAGACACTATCCGCTCAGCCGATGCTGTTAAGCGACACATCAAGCGAGCAGAGAAGACCATGCCAGAGGGTCTCAAACTGACAGTTTGGATCGACGAATCTCAGTCCCTGGCCCGAAGAATCGATGCGCTCACGAAGAATGCCTACGCTGGTTTGGTGCTTGTTCTCATCATTTTGACGCTATTTCTTCGCTTCAAAGTGGCTATCTGGGTTGCCGCTGGTATTCCCATCGCAGTTGCCGGTGCACTGTGGATGTTTCCAACGGCGGGCATCAATATTTCATCCCTCACAGTACTTGCCTTTATATTAGTACTCGGCATCGTCGTCGATGATGCAATCGTCGTCGGCGAGCGTGTTTTTAGCCATGAGGCTACCGATAAAAACCACCGTGAAGCGGCCATCGCCGGTACTTATGAAGTCAGCGTACCGGTTATCTTCGGCGTACTAACAACTGTCGCCGCATTCTTACCGATCTTATTGATCGAAGGATCAATGGGACAGTTCTTCTCAATCATTGGCTGGGTTGTTGTCGTTTGTTTGTTATTCAGCATTTTGGAGTCGCAACTGATCCTACCGGCTCACCTTGCGCACCGCAAAACTGAAGGCTATTTCATGAGCGAATCGACCTTTGTTAAAAAGTGGATCGCATTTCAAGGTGCCTTTGCAGACGCGCTCACGAATTTTTCTCTCAATGTTTATAAGCCCTTCTTGATTAAAACGCTGGAATGGCGCTGGGTCACATGGGCAGTTGCAACAGCTGTACTCATTACAGCCATTGCGTTAATCATAAGCGGTCGTGTGATCTTTCAATTCTTTCCGGCGGTCGATGGCGACAGGCTCTACGTCACATTGAATATGCCAGAAGGGATTAGCGTCAACATCACTGAGCGGGGCATTGCGCAAGTCCAAGCAGCCTCGAAGGTTCTTAGTGATCAGTTGGATGAAGAGCTGGGTATGCCGGAAGGTCAGCATGTGTTTACCAATCTGCTGGTATCAATTGGTTCAAACGCGGCACGCAGTAGCGGCCCGCCAAGGCTCAGTGCTGGTGGTAGCCATCTGGCCGAACTGGTCATAGAGATGGTGCCAATTGAAGAGAGAAAAGGTCTAAGCGCAACAGAAATTGGCGACCGGCTAAGAGACCTGACCGGCAATATCCCGGACGCCATTGAACTTCAGTTCAATGCCAGCTCGTTTAGTGCAGGTGAACCTCTCAAGATTCAACTCAAAGGTCGCGACGTTGAGGAACTGAGGGTTGCTGCAGCAAGCCTTCGTGAAGAACTCGCAAGGTTCCCAGGCGTATTGGATTTATCTGATTCATTTCGGGCGGGAAAACAAGAGGTGCGTATCGATATCCTTGATAGTGCAAAACCTTTAGGGCTGACGTTAAATGATCTAGCGCGCCAAGTAAGACAAGGCTTCTACGGCGAGGAAGCACAGCGTATTCAAAGAGGTAATGACGATGTTCGCGTCATGGTGCGCTACCCGGAAGAAGAACGGCAATCTCTCGGTAATTTGGAAGACATGAGAATCCGAACCAGCCAGGGCGTTGAAGTGCCCTTTGTGTCGGTCGCTGAAGTCAACTATGGCAACGGCTATTCGTCTATTCAACGCCAGGATCAGTTACGTGTGGTGAACGTGGTGGGTGATGTCAATCGCTCGGTCGTCACCCCAGAGGAAGTGATGAGATCAATCGAACGGTCTTTATGTGCGCCGGGCACGAGTTTCGGCAATCGAGAGAATCGCTGCTATACCTCTAAATTCCCTGGTGTGAGCTACTCACTCGGCGGCGAGCAAGAACAGCGATTAAAAGCAACAGGCAGCATGGTGAATACCATACCGCTGGCGCTAATGATCATCTTCGCCCTGCTCGCTATTCCCCTCAAATCCTACATGCAGCCTCTGGTCATCATGAGTGTCATCCCTTTCGGTGCTGTCGGCGCAATCGTTGGCCATTACCTACTCGGCTGGAACCTCATCTTTTTCTCTTTACTCGGCATCATTGCGCTATCGGGTGTCGTGGTAAACGCTTCGCTCGTTTTGGTGGACTACATCAATCGACAGCGCCGTCTTGGTATTCCGATTTTTGAAGCCGTCACCATGGCAGGCGTTGCGCGCTTTCGACCGATCATTCTTACGTCTGTAACAACGTTCGTTGGCTTGATACCCCTGATGAGTAATAAAGACCCCGAGACATTTATGTTCATACCCATGGCGATTTCACTGGCATTCGGTGTGTTATTCGCCACCGTGATCACTTTGTTTTTAGTTCCTAGTTTGTATTTGATGCTTGAAGATTGGCTAAAATTTTGGGGCATGGACTCCGAAGTTGATCCAGCACTTGTGCCTCACAACGAGACAAAAGATGCCATACCGACATTAGGCGCGCCAACTGTCGGTAGCTAATTGATCGTTTGGGTTCGATTGTCAGGTCTTAACGATCTGGCAATTGCCCTACAACATCAGCCAAGAAATTTGCGCAAAACCTGGTTAACCGCCTCGGGTTGGTCATAGTGCAGCATATGGCCTGCATCTGGAATCACAGCACCTTGAGCGTTTGGGAAGAGTGACAAACGTCTTCTTAGCTCAGATTCATAAAATGCTTGCTGACCAAGATAACTGTCATTCATCTGCCCCCAATAATCCAAAGAGTTTTCGCCGGTCACGATCAAGGTTGGACAAGCAATCAGTCCACACAGTTGCTCGGTATCGAGCGTCGAAAATGTACTCCAAATCATTTGCACCGCTGGGTCAAAGTTCCATTGCAAGCCGCCTTTAGGATGGGGTTCAACGCCCTCGTTAGCAATAATTTCCAACATGTCTGGTTGCAGTTTCGGGTTGTTGCGCCTGAGCCGTGAAATGGCCTCATCAAGGTCCACCATAGATCTTGATGGACGACCTGCGGCGGCACAGATATCAAGACTCATCAACATGCGCAGACGATTCGATTCGACGTCGCTGGTTGTCATACCTCCCGGAGGACCCATGCCATCAAGGAGCACCAGTTTATCGACATCATCGCTATAAGCGGCTGCATAGCGACTCGCAATGTGACCACCCAGAGAGTGACCGATGACTATCGGCTTATCCAAGCCAAACTGCTGAACAACCGCTCGCGCATCGGCAACAAACTGGATCATGGGATACACGCCGTTATTCTCACTTTTGCCGTGACCACGCAAATCAAAAGAGACGACGCGATAGCGTTCACTCAAGTCACGAATAATGCTCAGCATACCCAACGCATGATCTCGCATACCATGCAGCAGTAACACACTCTGGCATGTCTCGGCTGACATACCTTGCGGTATACCAAAGTCCAACACCGAGAGATCGATCATGCCGCTACGGCACGCTATTCGATTAAAACTTGGCAAGTATTTACTCCTCTTGATCAATTCTGCTGCCTGCGCTCATTCTGAGCACTGGGTTTATACGACAATGTTGCATAAGGCCGGCAGCCGCGCTCGCAAATGCAATGATGACTATTTCTGCGAGTCGTACTTAACCAAAGAAACGGCTTCAGGTCAGCATCATGATCCGGTTTGATAACCAGGTATTCGATCGGCAATGAGACTATTACTCATGCTGATACTGTTAATAAGAGACGACGTGAGACTCTAAACAGATCATTGGATCATCGGGCGGTTTTTACTCAATTAAACGCCAAATCGCTTCGATTCATCTCAAAATTCAATTGAATCTTCACAAAACCAGCGGCTCTGCTTTTGTTGTCGATCAGATTTAATTACCATGCACGCTTACCCACGCTTTATCGGACACGATTGCATGACGTTATTTAAACACCCCGCCCTGATCCTCTTGTTGGCCAGCATTTTCAGCCAAAGTGCGAGCTATGCTAAAGACGACCCCTTCGATCTGGACGTCGACATTCCTTATACCGTACACACACTTGAAAATGGTTTGACATTAATTGTCCACGAAGATCATAAGGCGCCCATCGTTGCTGTGAATACTTGGTATCACGTCGGATCCAAGAATGAGGTACGTGGACGCACCGGATTTGCTCATCTGTTTGAGCATCTCATGTTCAATGGCAGCGAGAATTATGATGAAGACTATTTCAAAGCAACGGATAAATTAGGCGCCACAACGCTCAATGGCACAACCAACTGGGATCGAACTAACTATTTTCAGAATGTTCCAAAGAACGCTCTTGACAGCATTCTTTGGTTGGAGTCCGATCGAATGGGCCACCTGTTGGGTGCAATTACGCAAGAAAAACTCGATGAACAAAGGGGCGTCGTTCAAAATGAAAAACGTCAGGGGCAAAACCGGCCCTACGGTAAAGCCGGTGAGATTCAGTATAAAAGCATCTACCCGTACACTCACCCCTATTCATGGTCAACTATTGGTTCAATGGACGATTTGAACGCGGCAACGTTGGAAGACGTTCACGCCTGGTTCAAACAGTATTATGGCGCCAATAACACGGTTCTTGTTATTGCCGGTGATGTGGATACCCAAGCCGTTATCAAAAAAGTCGAATTCTACTTTGGTGATATCGAACCCGGTCCACCGCTCACTAAACACGATTCATGGGTCGTCAAGTTAACCGGCCTACAGAAAGAGATTAGCTATGATCGCGTGCCTCAAACCATGATGCTGAAGTCTTGGAATATTGAAGGCAGTAACACCATCGACACGACCTATCTTGATATGGCCGCCGCTGTTCTTAGTAGTGGGAAAAACTCCAGACTCTATCAACGCCTTGTCTACAATGAGCAGTTGGTCTCTTCGGTTAATGCTTATACCCAAAGTGGTGAAATTGCCGGTACGTGGGAAGTTACGGCAATGATAAACCCCGGCGTCGATGAAGCTGTTGTCGACGAAATTATTATGGAAGAGCTCAACAAGTTTTTGAAAAACGGACCAACGAAAAAAGAGCTTGAACGTATTAAAGTTCAAACTATTAGTGGTTTCGTTAGAGGTATCGAAAAAATTGGCGGTTTCGGAGGCAAATCTGACATCCTCGCGTCGAATTACACCTACACTGGAAACCCCGGTCACTATAAGACCGAACTCGAATGGATTAAAAATGCCTCCCGCAAGGATCTACAAAATACAGCCAAGAAATGGCTTTCGGATGGACAGTACCATTTAGAGGTTCGCGCGTTTCCAGAACTAGCTGCTGTCGAATCAAAAGTAGATCGCAGTCAAATGACACCGCCGGGGTCGCCGGTAAACTCACGCTTTGACGAATTCGAAAGAGCAAGTTTATCAAACGGACTACAGGTCATTGTTGCAAATCGACAAGCTGTACCCGTGATTCAATTTCAACTTTCTATTAATGCCGGTTATGCCTCGGATCAATTCTCCAAAGCCGGCGTCGCCAAGCTTGCCATGAACATGCTCGATGAAGGCACTGAATCTCGCGATTCCCTTGAGATCAATGACGAACTGATCATGTTAGGTGCAAACGTGTCGGCGGGCTCTAACTTGGACACATCGGTAGTGTCACTTTCTACATTAACAACAACCGTTGATGCTTCTCTCGATGTCTTTGCCGATGTCGTGTTAAACCCCTCTTTTCCAGAAGCAGAACTCAGCCGTCTGAAACTACAGCAACTCAATGGCATTAAGCGTGAGCAAGCAACGCCCAACGCAATGGTTTATCGTATTTTTCCGAAGCTTATCTATGGTGAAAATCACGCCTACAGCAATCCGCTGTCTGGCACAGGTAACGAAGCTTCAGTCAGCTCAATTGAAGTTGATGAACTGAAAACCTTTCACAACACATGGTTTAAACCCAATAACGCGACAATAATCGTCGTTGGTGATACGTCGATGCAGGAAGTGCTTCCTAAACTAGAAGCACGATTCGGTAAGTGGCTTGCCGCTGACGTTCCGACAAAGAATATCGACACAGTTGAACGTAACAAAAACATCTCGATTTATCTCATCGACCGGCCCGCATCGCCTCAATCAGTTTTATTCGCAGGTCACGTTGCAACGCCGAAAGCAAACCCTGATGAGATTGCTACCATCGCAGCAAATGATGCAATCGGGGGCGGCTTCATGTCCCGTATAAACCTGAATCTTCGTGAAGACAAACAATGGTCCTACGGCGCGAGGACGGGACTTGCCAGTGCTAGAGGCCAACGTTTCTTTTATATCACAACGGGCGTTCAATCAGACAAAACCGCTGAGTCAATTCAGGAGGTTATGAAAGAGCTACGAGCTTATATCGGCGACTCGCCAGTTACGGAGGAAGAGCTTGCCAATTCAATCTCTAACAACACACTTTCTTTACCTGGCCGTTGGGAAACTGCCGGATCCGTATTGGGCTCGCTTTCGCAGATTGTTCAGTACGGTTTGGATGACGACTACTTCGACACCTTCGCAGATGATATTCGTAGTCTAAAAACGGAAGAAGTCGCTAGGGTGAGTAAGAAACTGATCCACCCTGACTCACTTGTTTGGGTTGTTGTTGGCGACAGAAAGATGATTGAACCTGCTTTGAATGAACTAGGCTTCGGCAAAGTGAGAGTGATTAACAGTGAAGGCGAAATTCAAGAGTAACCTTCGCGGGCCTTTTTCAGACGGTGAACTTGTCTCCAAGTTCACCGTCGAATGACGCTAACTTTTGTATCAAGGTGTCTTTTCGACATCCCTACTTCGAGACAGAGATATCGCCTGATCGAGTCGATACATTGATCTGCCCATCGCCATCACCAACGGTAAATCGCAACTGTTCATCACGAATATATTTAGACTTCTTGGGCTTGTCGTCCGTGATTCTATTGCGAATACTGCCTGTGCCGGTTTCAAGATCAAACCTATGATTTAGCTTGCCATCCAATTGCAGCCTTACCGACCCACTGACGCTATCGAACTCTACTAACGCGTCATCAATCAGCTCAATTTCAAGATCTATATCACCCGAGACGGAGTGTCCCCGAGCTGATGAAATGTTGCTGCCAATGACTTCAATGTCCCCCGAAACAGATTCCACATCAATTTCGTCATTAACATCACGCAATATAATCTCACCACTGACGGTATGAAAAGCACCACCGCCACTAATCGAGCGCGCGTCTATTTCACCGCTAATAGTTTTAATGCGAGTATAGGCGTCAACATCGTGGACTGTGATTTCGCCGCTGACATTTCTAATGCGCAGTCGCTCAGACACGTTTTGTATCCGTACATCGCCACTGACGCCGCTCAGATCTACGCCGCCTCGAATATTGTTCAGCCTTACCCCTGTGGAAACCGTGGCAATGTCTACCTGACTGCCTTTAGGAACCATGATTCTTAGATCGGAACCTTCGTTACAACACCAGCTTGTGTTACTACTCGGTATCCTGACGGTGATACGCGTATCTCGCCCGGACACATCAAAAACAAATTGTTCGGTTTTTTCGTCCAACGTACCAACAAGGCTCACTTCATCTTTATCCCAACCTTCAACACTAAGGTCACCGCGGACAATACTGATTTTAACAAACCCTTCAGGTTTCGCAGCTTCTGTTAAATCGATACGCTTACCAGCGAGATCACCCTGACTCTCTGCCGCGTAGCATGGTATCGCCATCACACAGGCGAAAAGCACTCCACTCAATGTTGCTGTTGTCGCTTTATTCATATCAATCTACCTTTAGTATCAATCTGCCTTCGACGGGTCATCAGGTTTACAAGGACCGTCCAGGCTGAGAATAATCTTGTTTCAAAAGTTCTAATTCCCTTTCATGAACTCTCATTAGCATTTCAACGAGCTTGGTATTTTCCGGGTTCGCACGTACCTGCGTTTCAATATCTTTTCTCGCTTTCGCCATAATTTCGATATTTCGATAAAGGTCATCTAAAGTCGCTTGATCGAGGTTTTTGTTTGTTTCACGAAACTGATCTACCATCGGGTTGCGAACATTCATATAGCCACTATCGATTGAATCAATCGCATAGTCCGCAGCCAATAACGTCGAGCCCTTCTGCTCTATGCCAACCACATTCACGACCAGCGCGGTGATGGCAATGATCAAACTCGCTGCGACGCCGTAAGGCATCCAGTCTCGCTTTAAGCTGAACTGCTTGCGTTGCGGGTAGTCAGCAATATTTCGCTCAATGGCTTTCCAAAGATCGCGCTGAGGCATAATTTCACGGTCAAGACCCCGTATCTCGCGCGCCAATTGCAACTCGACGGCATCCGCTAAGCCTCCGCTTGATGCCGATGTGCTGTTTACGTTGTCAGTATCGTCTGTCATTTTAATACCGTCATTTACCTGAACTAAGGCCTTGTTATCGAAACGAATAGTTTCATGTCTGTTCTCTATCGTGTTCATTGCGCCAGATGTCTGGCTGCCTTTACACATACCTAACTGTTATTTTTTAACGCTTACTTCCTAACGTTTACTTCTTACGTCTAACTTCTCGCTTCTTGTAAACTTTGACGCCAACTCAACAGCAAAGGTTTAACTCAGAAATTTCTGCAACAACTGCCTTGCGCGATGCAGTTGAGCTTTACTGCTGCCTTGCGCGATATTTAGCATGCCTGCAATCTCGTCATGGGTATGTCCCTCAAGGCTATACAACACAAACACAGTTCTCGCCCCGTGCGGTAGTTGGCTAATGGCATGTTCTAGACCCATTTGTCCATCAACATCATCGGGCATCGATTCCTCTTCGGTATCATCAATATCCAAACTGTTTTGAAAGGGTTTTTGTTTGCGCAGATAGCTCAAGCAGGCATTCGTTGCGATTCGATAAAGCCAGCTACCGAATGCACTATCGCCTCGAAAACTCGACAATTTGCGCCAGGCAAGAATAAATGCTTCTTGCGCCAAGTCTTCTGCCATATCTTGATCTTTACAAAGGCGTCGGCAGAGCGCGTAGACGCGCCCAATATGCATGCGATACAACTGCTCGTACGCACCATAGTCATTGCCTTTCGCACGGGCTACTAGAGCTTGCTCTGCAGCCCTTTTTTCCTGTACGTCAGCTTTATCATCCTGCACTGCGCTTATGGACACACTATGCTCAATCAATCCAATATCCGAGATATAAACATTAGACGCACTGGATGCCAAAAGGGTTTAGATATTCGACAAACCGCACGATGAAGGGGTCACAATCTGTATTAAGGGCACAGATTGGCACTTTAGATTACCGAGTATAAGACGCATTGTCTCGATAAGGGTAGAGATCAAGCGAATGGCTTTTGACAGCGAACAAGGTTAGTTGGGGCGCAGCGCGCCGCCGTGATTAGATAACAGCAATATTATCCTATGCGAGCCGTTAGAATCGGAGATGTCAGGTGGAATTTTTAGTACGACATCTTCAATCTCATCGCCATTTAACCTGCTTATGCTAACGAAGTCTGGATCTTTCGGCATAGGGGCTGAAATTTTGATTGGCGTTTTATTAAACAGCTTGTCGGCATCACCAACAAAAACCAGTACCTGGTCATCGCCCCGCTGAACTAAAAGATCATCAAGACCGTCACCGTTAGCGTCGACTACGCGCACGAAGGGATACCAAAACTCACCCGTACTTAAGCTAAATTTTGCGGTGATTTCACGCACATGGTCTGCAGTCTTTGGGTATGTGCCTTGCTTCATTTCATAGAAACCCAGATCGATCTTGACTGAGTTGGTTAACAGCGCGCCAATAATTTTAGTTACGCCTATTTCCACCGATGAAATCAGGATATCAACCTCACCGTTGTTATTGAGATCTCGACTTCTCATTTCATATTGAAAGCCTTTTGATTGGATAACAGAAGAAGCCGTCGGATCGAAACGAACAAAGCCGTTATCTGCTGCAAACCCCTTGTGGAAAGCAACGGTCGTTTTCTTATTAAACACACCTTTACTGCGGATTGCTTGCGTCAGAATATCCGTGATGCCATCGCCATCCAAATCTCGCAACTCATGCAGTACCGTCGTCAGCCGATCCGACTGATCTTCATCTTGCATCCGCACAGAGATACCATCGATACCATCAAGGTCGAAACTAACTTGCGACCTGACAGTCACGGGTGAGGTATCAAACCCACCATCATCTAACTGTGGATAAACGATGAAGTCGCCCTCCTTCCAAAAACAAATATCCGCCTTACCATCAAGATTCATGTCCACCAGAAAAAGGTTTGCCGCTTGATACCATGGATGATTGTTATACGACATGTCCATCAAAGGCCGTGCTGGAATCAGCTGAGGATCTGAAAACTCGCCACTGCTTAACTGAACCGAGACCAAATAACCGTCAAACGTAGGAATAAGAAAGTCATCCAAACCGTCGTTGTTGAGGTCTTTAAAGACATTAATTTGAGGAACTGAATCGTAAAGTGGCGAATTATAAATTGAGCTAAATTCAATAACAGGCGACTCAACGCCTGTGTTGATATTGATTATTCGCGCCTGGCGAGCGCTAAACAAAAGTAACGCATCCGTGTTTCCATACCTACCGCTATCAACGAAGATGACATCCTCAGCCAACGGTCGTTCGATTTTTGGCGCCTGATAGTTGTCAGCTGCCACGTACAATTCAATTTTTCGAGAGCCATCTTTAGCAACACTAATCAATGCTAAATCTGCCATCCCAGAATCTTGCCGTTGCATTGATAGGACGGTTTGGCTCATTGCCTTTCCCGTCGCAACCTCGACAACATCATAAAAACCCAAGACGCCGCTGGGGAGCAAAACAAGCAGCAGACAAAAAAGACCAATAATCTTACTCAAACTGGTAACCATAATAGCTTGCAATGGCAAGACCGGTCGCGACACTCGTAAACGGGTCATGTTCCGTCACGCGACCAGGGAATTTAGCCTCCATCAGGTCTCGAACCGAGGCAATTTGCGAAGAGCCTCCGGTACGAATTAATACGCTGATTTCAGATGCTGTTTTATTAGCATCCAACAACACTTTGTCGACGATTTGATCTATATCACTCAGCATGTCGACCATCATAGATTCAAATTGCTGACGGGTGAAGGTCACAGAGATATCTAGCTCAGGAATATCAAGGACGGTCTGCTCATGTTCAGAGAGTGCAACTTTGGCTTCTTTAATATACTGAAACACAAGATAGCTATAATTGTGTGTAATCAGCTCATCAAGACGTTGTAATTTCCTACCTAGCTCGCCGCCCTGAGCGATACAGTCGGCTACTTTAGCCCGGTAATGGTTCTGGTTAAGCGTATAAGTCACCGCCCAGTTAAGAAGCTTGTCTTCGAATTCTACAAACGGAAATTCATTTTCGATAAGTCGTCCATCAACCACTCTGCTCCAGATTTCACCCTTACCAAAAAGCGGAAACAGCAGCTCTCTGAAGATCAACTGATCGATATGATCACCACCCAGCGACATGCCACCGGTTGACAGTACTTCAAATTTTACGCCTTCGTAGGCCACCACACTCAAATCCAACGTACCACCGCCAAAATCGAGTGTCAGCGCCAAGCCCGCGTTCTTCGGTTGTTCGTGCTGCAGATAACTCATGGTCGCGGCAATCGGCTCTGGATAGAAAGAGACGGCTTTCATGCCCGCGTAATTGAGTGCTTCCGTTAATCGAGACTTACCCAGCTCATTGCTATGATCACCAAGGCCTTCGAAGTTCACTGGGTGTCCAAAATGAACATCGAAGGTTTTAATATGCAGCGTGTCCTGTATTTTTCGTCGAATATGAACAAGCACCGGCGTTACTAAGGCTACGACGCGAAATGCTTGGTCAAATACCATGAGACGATTAATCGACGGGTTTCCTAACAAGCGTTTTACCCCCCGAAACAGTCGTCCGGGTAGACCGCGGTCAATAATCGCCTTGCCGTAGGTGTTGATCGTCGACACCTCGGCTTCAGAGCTAGGGTCATGGGCGTTAGCTTCACCGGTAAGTACCTGCGCCTTGGCGACAATCTCCGGTGTTAACTCGACAATTCGATCACGATTTTCATCAATATATTGAGTGACCGCCTGTTGACCGACAATCGTCTGTAAATCGCGATCAATATGTGTGGCTGTCGGCATAATCGCGTCATGTGTTTCCAGCTGAACGAGTTTGACCTGATCACCATCGAACCATGCAGCAGCAGAATTCGACGTGCCGAAATCAATCCCTATACCTATTTTTTTTGCCATAGCTTGTTGTTGCGCCCACTGAGGTCAGATGAAAATCGAAAAAAGTCGGCAATTAACGCATATTTATTTCGTCCTGCCAACGGGCCAAGCCAGAAGTTGTCATGGTTATCGTCTGAAAACAGAAATAGACGTTGACGGGTTGGGTTGATCAACTGGAAATACCTGAACAGTTTTCCAGTTGACCCGCTTTCTACTCATAGATAATTTTACAGACTGTCTAGTTAGCCGTGAATCCTGAGGACTCATAGCTTCCAACAATCATGAAGGCAGACCAAACATAGGGGTAGCCCCATTCGGCTGAATCAATCATATCCAGCTGCACTTTACGCAGTGCTTCTCGGGCCGGCGTGCCAGCGGTCACTTCCTCATAAAAATCAGTCATTAGTGCCTGCGTGCCAGCATCACTGACTTCCCATAGCGAACTAATTACTTCCGCAACCCCGGCCTCCTGAAATGCACGTCTTAGGCCATATACGCCCTCACCTTCATGAATTTCACCCAAGCCGGTTTCACAGGCTGAAAGAACAACCAAACGTGTGCCCGACAGATTCAAATCAAGCACTTCGAGTGCGGTCAAAACACCGTCATTGGTTGTGTCGATGTCACCCAAGAATTGTGCATTGGTATTGATACCAGCGAAAGCCAAGCCTGCTCTTAGTAGCGGATTGTCACCCGGTGGTGGTACATGTATTTCTGATCCACGTTGAGCTTTTAAAATACGTTTCCTCAAAGTGTCGTCAGCTTCAAGGAAAAAACCATGGGTCGCGATATGGAGTATCTCTGGAGGGGTTTCCATAGAAACCAGTACCTGTTCCTGTGCGTTACTGCCGAAATAGTTTTGGCTGACCGCCTCACTCGCTTCAACCTGATCGATAATGATCCTACCTTCCATCTCCGCGCCGGGCAGAGGTGCGAAACTCAGTCCTCGCAGACCGCCGCCGGCGCCTCGAATACCCATCTTCAACGCTGACGAACGGCGTTGCTGAGCAATTGCAATGACCTCTTTGCTGACAACTTCATCAGAATCATAGTCAGGACCAGCTAACACCATGTACTCGCCTTCAGCCAAAGAGTATTCATTCGGTAATAGATCGCGGCCAGACGTAAGGATATGAATGTCGTGGGTTTGGATGAGATAACGTTCATCTTCGTCGACGAAGGCATTGAATGGTGCAATGTTCAGTAAGCCATCGGGCACGAGGTAGACATACTCAATGCCATCCAGCACATCCGCTAAGGGAGCCCAGACTTGCTCATAGGCTATCATGCCGACTTCCAGCAACTCGTCTTCATCTGCGCCATCATCCTGGATGAGTTCCCGATATTCCCCAACACTAAGGTCAAGAGCTGCATTGTCTTCGTAAACCAACATCTCAAATGAAGCCTGATCATCTTGCTTTTTCACTATCGCTGCCAGTAAAATTTTCTCGTCACCGTCTTCATAGATCATGTAATCGACTAACGCTTTATCGTTGCCGATTGAGTTTGCCAAGCGTTCAGCACTTATTTGTGCAATGGATGTTCTAAACCGCACACTCGCGCGACCAATTTGGCCCTGCAGTTCATTAACTTTCTGTTCCAGTGCATACAAGACTTTCGTATGCCTACCTTGGGTTTCTGCGGTTGGTCCTGAAAGTGTCATCGCCGCTAAATCTTTGCGCGCCTCTTCTAACGACGAAGCAAGCCCAGACAGTTCAGGGTCGGTTGCCATGGTCGCAATTTGTTGAATTTCAGAAGTGACTTTAAACAATAAACCTTTACGTTGCAGGCTCGCATCAACCAATCGCATGGCTGAATTTTCATCACCTATCTTGACGAGCAAGGCAACGTAATTATTGTATTCGCCTCTATGCAAGCGGATATAGCCTTCACGCGCATTTTCACCTGTCGTCCAAAGCATTGTGTCGAAAAACTGACTCCTACGCTGAAAACCGACCTGCATCAAATCTGAAGCCGCTTGGAGATTGTTAGCAGCAACCTTTGAGTTCGCCAACGCATTTAAAGCCTCAAAGGTATAAGGGTGAAGATTACCGAGATTAGACTCAGCCAAGTCTAGCGCGTCGGTTAACAGAGACTTTGCCGTATCCAACTTACCCTGTTCGATAAAGACTTTACCCAGGTCAATCATCGATCGAATGCTGTCGATGTGAGACTCTCCAAGGACCCTCTGTCTTGCCGCGAGAGTCAGGCTGATTTTCTCTTCTGCTTCCTCGTAACGCTCGAGTCGATAGAAGACTCGTCCGAGATTATTACCAGATTTGAGTGTGTTTTGATGATCCTCACCAAATAGGCCGACCCAATCAGCTTCGACCTCCATAAACATTTGCGCAGCCTTTTCATGGTCTTCCATCAGCATGTAAAGGTATGCCAAATTGTTCTTAACCGCGACAGTATCGGTGTGACCTAGACCGTGGAGTCCCGTCAACATATCAATGGACTTACGGTACAAAGGCTCTGCTTCTCGAAAGTTTCCCTGGCTTTCATGTAACGCTGCAAGATTGTTTCGAGTGACAATTGTATTGGGTTGCTCTGGCCCTAGCACCTCTTCCATGACGAGTAATGTCTCTTTCAATAGCGGTTCCGCTTTGTCATACAAACCCGCCAGCTCATATATTTGACCTAAATTACCGCTCGCAACCAAGGATGAAGGATGGCTTGGACCATAGGTTGCAACCAGACCCGTCAGTGCTTCTTCAAAAGTTGCTTCTGCCTCTGCGAGCTTACCTTGTCTTTGATATATGCCGCCGAGCTCAAGCAATGTGTTGTAAATGTTAATTGGCTGATCCTGCCAAGCACGCAGACCATAATCGAGTACATCTTCCGTTAGCTGCTGGGCTTTTTCATATTGACCCATCGTGTTGAACACACGACCTAAGTTCGATCTCGCCAGATAGCTCGACTCGACCGCACCAATCTGACTGCTGGTTTGAATAACACCCGATAAAACGTCCTGGCTGTCACGATAGTTTCCACGTATGCGATAAATTTCGGCGAGCGCGGTCAACGTATTCAAAACGAATGGGTCGATGTTTTCCTGCGTCATCGCTAATCGCGCAATCATGGTCTCATAACTCGATTCTGCTTCCGCCAACTGCCCCAGTGTGGTTTGAACTTCTGCACTCCATTTTAGGCACGTAATCGATTGTGGATGATAAGAGCCGTAACCAAGCTCAATTGTTGCACACAGACCGGAAAGTTTTTCGATGGCTAATTCATACTGACCCGCATCCTGAAGGTTATCGATTTCGCCCCATCGCGCATCTATCGTTGCTGGATGTTGAGCCCCGAGGGAGCCTTCAAAACCATCAGACACCATGTCAAGCATGAAATGTGCATCATCGAATAACCCAAGGGCGTTGTAGAGTTCTGCAATCAGACTCATCACCTTTAACGTTTCAGGATGGCCGTCACCAAGCATTTCACGACTTGAATCAAGGGCTGCCGCATAATTCTCTTGGGCGCCATCAGCATCACCCGCTTCACGAAATAAAATACCTAAATCGCGTTTACTTGAAATGCTGAGCCAATGTGCCTCGCCAAAACTTTCCGATGCCATCATGACGGCACCTTGCTGCGCCGAGATAGCCGCTTCAAGATCGCCGGACTCAATTGCAGCACGAGCCTCTGCAAACATTGCTTGTAGCATCTCGACAAGTGGTACCTGGGCATCATCAACCTGATTGATTTCAGCAAGTACTGCCTTACTCCATTCGGGCTCTGCACTAAAGTAGCGAGACAAGGCCTCATGAGCGACGGCGATCCTCTGCTTATCAGCGTCAACTACCCCCTGACCGCCACTGTTGGCAATCAACGCGTCAATTTGCGCTCGCAACTCGTCTGCCTCATTGGCATGAGATAAGGTCGACAGAAGTCCGACCAGCACGAAGAGCAATAATCTATTCATCATATACATTCACTTTCAGATAAAAATTGTTTGTCAGCGCGCCTTCCACATCGAGCTATTCTTGTAACAAGCTCTCTGCAAGCCTACTTCTTGAAAGCAGCTTGCCGCCTCTGACCATGATCATTCAATTTGTGTTCGCTTTCTTTTTCGAGCTTTTATTCAACATCTCATCAATGACACTTTAACTCACTGCCCTAATGTATACGCCACTTAATGTCTTCTAAATAACCACCGGTAGGGAAATATACCCCGCCTATCAGCAAAGGACGTTCCCGCAACGCAACACTCACTCAACTGCCAAGTAAAGAGCTCAATAAAGCGCTAATAAAAGTGCGACTTGATCGCCCATTTATTAATTTTCAGCAAAACAAATAGTCCCCAGCTCAATACGCTAGGGCTATCAAGGCTAGTACATCCTCAAGGCCAATGATACATTCAACTCCTAGCTGACAAGTCGATTACCGTACCCAGGAGCTGGCATTGAATCTCGCCCATTTTGAGCAACTACTATGCAAGCAATTAGAGCCGACCACCCTGCACCCAAGTGCAATGGGTTCGCCCACTTTCTTGGCAGGTCAATCATTAGGCTCACCGGCTGGCGAGTTGCCGGCGGCGTCCCTGCGTCCAAGAGCATGATCATCATCGCCGCGCCTCACACCACCAATTGGGATTTATTCTTTTTGTTAGGTGCCGCGTACTCATTTGGTCTTCAAATCAAATGGCTAGTGAAAAGCAACGTGTTCTTTCCCGTCGTCGGCTCAATTCTGTCTTTTCTGGGAGGCATTCCTGTTGACCGTTCGACTCGTAACAACATGGTACAAAATCTTGCGAATTTCATCGCCGATTCCAAAGGTACCTGCATCGTCATTCCCCCCTCCGGCACCCGAGCCTACACAGAATATTGGAAGTCAGGCTTTTATCGCATCGCAATGGCTGCCAATGTGCCGATTTGCTGTGGTTATCTCGACTACGAAAAAAAAGAAGCCGGTCTAGGTCTTTCGTTTCAACCGAGCGGGGATATTGCCGCGGATATGGACAGAATTCGTGCATTTTATGCGGATAAGAAAGGTAAGTACCCCGATAAAAAGAGCCGGATTCGTATGCGCGAGGAAGATGCTAATGACGAATAGAATGAGGCGGTTTCTTGAGGTCGTGCAACAGAACGACGACGTGTAAAAGTTGTTCCGTATTTAAAGCGAACCCCTCAGACAGAGCTGTAGCAACAATATTTTAAGTACAGCTCTGACTGAAAAATTCAACACAGATCAAGCATCACCCAGCAAATGCTGGCTGAATGCGCCTGATCTGGATATCACTAGTGATCAAACATAATAACGCTTCGCGCTACGGTGCCTGTCTTCATATCAGCAAATGCTTCATTAATATCTTCTAGCGCAATACGCTTCGAAATCATCTGATCTAGATGCAGCTTGCCTTGAAGATAAAAATCAATGAAACGTGGCATATCAACTCTGAATCGATTCGATCCCATCATCGAGCCCTGAATTTTCTTCTCCTGAAGAAATGCCGCGCCCATGAGTTCAATCTTGACGCCAACAGGAATCATGCCGATTACCGTCGCTGCGCCGCCCGGTCTTAGCATACTGAAGCTCTGTTCAGCGGTAGCCTTCAGGCCAATCGCCTCAAAAGAATAGTGCACACCGCCACCCGTCAGTTCCCGTACCTGCTCAACCACGTCGCCATTATTACCATTGACCACATGCGTCGCGCCGAAGTCCTTCGCCATCTCTAATTTACTATCAACCATATCGATCGCGATCACTTTAGACGCACCTGCCATCGCCGCACCGTTAATTGCTGATAAACCAACACCACCGCAGCCAATCACCGCTACAGTAGAACCTGGCTCAACAGCGGCGGTGTGAAACACAGCGCCTACGCCAGTCGTCACGCCACAACCAATTAACGCCGCACGATCAAGCGGCATGTCCTCACGGATTTTCACCAAAGCGTGTTCGTGTATTAGCATTTGTTCTGCAAATGACGACAGATTAGCAAACTGGTGTACGATCTTATTCTCTTGCGACAGCCGGGGTTCTTCCTCATGAGTCCGACGCGTTTCTGAACTTGCACACAGCGACATATGTCCAGTCAGACAGTCTTCACAATGTCCACAAAATACTGATAGACAGGTGATGACGTGGTCACCGGGTTTAACATACGTAACGTCTGAGCCGACCATTTCAACGATACCCGCAGACTCGTGCCCTAGCACCATTGGCGACTGACCTGGATAGAGCCCTTCAATAAAGTGCAAATCACTATGGCAGACGCCAGCGGCGGCTGTACGGACAAGGACTTCTCTAGGTCCCGGTTTCGAGATTTGTATTTCTTCTATTTCCAGTGGCTGGCCCACTTCGCGAAAAATCGCTGCTTTCATGACTGATCCCTCTTCATATTATTTATTGATTAGCTATACCGTGTCAGCATAGCAATGAATATACAGCAACTCATCGACAGACCCAATCATGTATAGTCAAGCATCGAAGGAAAGTAAATATAACGATGACTATTCTAGTTACAGGTTTTCAGCCTTTTGACAATCGCAGCGTCAATGCCTCATGGGTTGCGGCAAAAAGCCTCGCATCGAAAAAAGATGTTGAAACACTTGAGCTACCGGTTGTATGGGACACGCCTTGGACCAAACTGCACTCGGCCATAAAGCAGCATCAACCCGAGATTGTGATCAGTATGGGAGAAGGTCGGCCGCAATGGTTTGACATTGAAACTGTCGCTCGAAATAAACGCAGTAATCGTCAGGATAATTTAGGCAAGCTACCCACGGGGACTATCAAAACAACTGGACCATCCGCTGTTAACGCCACAATCGCGGCACAGCGTTTACATCAACGTTTGCTGGAACTTGGATACCCTATTCGCATCTCGAATGACGCTGGGGCATTTCTATGCGAAGAGACACTGTATTGTCTGGAGCTTTTGAAGCAGGAATTTGACTGTATAAAGACCGTCGCCTTTGTTCATTTACCACCCTTCGATACAGCCGCGCAGGTCAACTCAAAGGACAGGGTATGTGACCCTGAGCTTTTGGCGACATTCGCATCTGCGCTACTGGATACCGTCCGTTCGATGCGCGAATAACGCCACCTAACGTTACTTTTAAGCGGATATGCGAAGGACAGTTGCGTTAGACAATTACGCTGCAAAACAAAACTCCACAGGAAAGTTAGATACTGAGTCTTTGTAACAAAAATAATTCAGCATTTATTTTGCTTGGACACTTCGCATCCTGTTAGAAACAATAGATAATAAAAAGAAAAAGGAAGGAACCTCTATGCAATGCCCCAAGTGTGAAGCGACCATGGAAGAGCACTCTCTTAGTACCTTAAAGGGAAAAGTGACTGTAGATCGTTGTAGTGGCTGCAGAGGTCTTTGGTTTGATATTGGAGAAGCCGAAGCGTTAAAAGAGAAATGGATGTCTGACTATGTTGATGATGGCGATCCTAACGTAGGCAAGACTCACAACTTGATTCGCGATATCAATTGCCCACGTTGCAGCAAGAAAATGGAGAAACTCACAGACCCTGTGCAAAGGCACATTGAGTACGAAGCGTGCAGTGAGCACGGTATGTATTTAGATGCAGGTGAGTTTACCGACTACAAATATGAAACATTGATGGATATTTTCAGAGACTTCATCTCAATAGTTCGAAAATAAAACGCGTCGTCCTAAAGAATCCTATGCGGCGACGCTGTGCGCTGAAAACCGAGCAAAAACCGCTGTGCTAACAAGCCAGTTCCAAAACCGCGTAGGCTATTTTGGAACTGGATAATCAGTACCGAGCTAAAATCCAAACTGACGATTTTTACGCAGCAGCTCAGCATTAGCTGAGCCAGTCCCCTAATGAGCACCGCCATCAACAGCAATAGTGGAGCCGGTTGTATAACTGGCCATATCACTCGCAAGATACAACGCAGCACCAACAATTTCCTCTGGCTCACCGCCTCGCTGCAATGGAATCGTTTTCTTTGCATTTTTGTTAAACACTTCAAGGTCCCACGCTTTCGATATATCTGTCAGAAAAGGACCCGCCATGATGCAATTCACTCTGACTTTTGGGCCATAGGCATAAGCGAAGGATCGTGTGATCGCATTAAGGCCAGCCTTGGCTGCACCATAGGGCTCCGAGTTCGGACTTGCATTGACGGAGGCGATACTGCTGATATTGATAATCGATCCACCCTCTCCTTCAGCCATTCGTGCACCGACCAGAGCACTCAGTCGAAACGGACCCTTGAAATTCACCCCCATAATTTTATCAAACAGCTCCTCCGACATCTCAGACAGTGAGTCGTATAGCGGCGACATGCCGGCATTATTTATAAGCACATCGACCTTACCGAATGCGTTATATACCGCATCCGCCATTTCTCCGACCTGGGTCCAATCAGCAATGTGGGCGGCATAGGGAAACGCTTTAACGCCAAACGCCTCAACTTCCTTGGCGGTTTCAATACAACTGTCTATCTTGCGGCTAACAATTGCAACGTCAGCGCCTTGTGCTGCGAAACCGAGCGCCATCGCCCGACCTAAGCCTCGACTGCCACCCGTAATCAATACTGACTTACCCGACATATCATAAATTTTGTCCATAAAACCCTCACTTCGATTAGTTGTTCAAACAACGCTATACTGACGTTAATGTAACCGAAGCCAAACAAGGAATCACCTCGCCGTGAACGAACTGATTTCAGCCAGATCCCGCCATCGAGTTCGAGTACTTGGCCAGTTACTCGGCGAAACTATGACGGCGCAATACGGTAAGGAATTTCTCGACAAAATCGAAGAGATTCGCCGGCTCGCCAAAATCAGGCGACAAGACGAAGAAATTGATCACGACAAACTACAAGAAGTGCTCAAGTCCCTCGACGATGACAACATCATCTCTGTTGCTCGAGCCTTTAATCAATTCCTCAACCTTGCGAATATCGCTGAGCAGGCTGAAACGACAGATGACCAAATGGAGTACTTTCCCGCGGACTCCTATTTAGACGAGGTCTTTAATAAAGTTATTCAAGCCGGTCTTGATCCCGAAAAAATCATCGAGACTACGAAACAAATTCGTTGTGAACTGGTGTTAACCGCGCACCCGACAGAAATAACACGACGAACGCTGATTCAGAAGTACAACCGCATCGCCTCGCGCCTTGAAGTCGTCAATGAAACAGATGAACTCAAAGCCACTGAACGGGTTGAGCTCGAAAGACTCATTGCCGAAGTTTGGTACACCGACGAAATTAGAACCGAACGGCCTACACCTCAAGATGAGGCTAAATGGGGCTATGCTGTCATTGAACATTCATTTTGGTCTGCCGTCCCAAAAATTTGGAAAGGCGTCGACCAGCTATTGTTCAACGCCACCGGTACACGTCTGCCCTTGGATTCCACACCTATCCGAGTTTCTTCATGGATGGGTGGGGATAGAGATGGCAACCCAAACGTCACAGCCGAAGTGACCGAGGAAGTCATTAATCTCGCACGCTGGATGGCCGCCGATTTATACCTTAGAGATATCGACGAATTACTCTCACATTTATCCATGACACTCTGTAATGAAGAGGTGACTCAACTCAGTCATGGTGAAACACATGAGCCCTACCGGGTTGTACTACGTGATTTAAGAGATAGTCTGCTGGCAACACGGCAATGGTCGATTACAGATATCGCCCCCGACGAAAAAGTCATCCTCAGCAAAAATCAGTTGTTTGATCCCTTGCATGCCTGCTATCGCTCGTTAAATGAATGCGGCATGGAAATTATCGCTGAAGGTCTTCTAAAAGAAACATTGATCCGTGTCTCAACCTTTGGCGTGACATTAGTTGACTTAGATATTCGACAAAATGCCGAAAAACATGTCGACCTACTCAATGCGCTTACCGAGTACTTGGAACTAGGAAGCTATACGAAGTGGCCTGAAAAAGCCCGACAGGACTTTTTACTTGAAGAGCTTGAAAACAAACGGCCGCTAGTACCTGTTAATTGGGAAACCACGCCCGAGATTCAGGAAACCCTAAATACCTTTAACCTGATCTCCGCCTGCAAAGCTGAAGGGGTGTCGAGCTATATCATTTCAATGGCTAAGAACCCGTCTGATGTTTTAGCGGTTGTGCTGTTGCTTAGAAAGTGTGGCGTCGACTGGTCCATTCCCGTTGTGCCGTTATTTGAAACCCTTGACGACCTTGAAAATGCCGCTTGGACATTGGAGCGACTTCTCCGAATTCCCTGGTACACAAACTATATCGACGGTCGTCAACAAGTCATGATTGGCTATTCAGATTCCGCCAAAGATGCCGGTCAAATGGCCGCCGCTTGGGGTCAGTATCGCGCCCAGGAAGATCTGGTTGCGGTTGGTGAAAAATATAATGTCGAACTTACCCTGTTCCATGGTCGCGGCGGCACCGTCGGACGCGGCGGCGCGCCTGCCCGCGAAGCTATCCTGTCACAGCCTCCAGGTTCAGTAAGAAGAAGTATGCGCGTGACGGAACAAGGTGAGGTCATACGCTTTAAGTACGGATCACCGGCGCTCGCTCTTGCGAGCCTTGATCTGGTACTCAGCGCAACGCTCGAAGCCTCACTAATCCCACCGCCGAAACCCAAAGACAATTGGCGTACGTTAATGGATTCGATGTCTGCGACAGCAAGGGATAGTTATCGCGAAATGGTACAAGACGAGCCGAACTTTATCCGTTATTTCGATCAGGGAACGCCGGAGCGAGAATTATCCTTACTTGCCCTCGGAAGTCGCCCCGCCCGTCGCGCATCTGGCAATGATCGAGGCATCGAAGATTTAAGGGCAATTCCATGGGTGTTTGCCTGGACACAAAAAAGACTGATGCTGCCTGCATGGCTAGGCACAGATAAAGCACTGCAAAAGCATTCCGTTGGCAAAAACTTACACATCATCAAAGAGATGATTGAGGAATGGCCGTTCTTCCAAACGCAATTGGACATGCTTGAAATGGTTTTAAGCAAAGCGGATGCAGATATTTCTCGACACTATGACGAGGAGCTTATCGAAGCAGATCTTTTTCCGATGGGTGATGCCTTTCGAGAAAGAATGTTGCACCTGATCGAACTAATAAACCAACTCAAAGGTCAACAAAGTCTGTTGGCGAGATCGCCAGCAATCAAGCGATCGCTGGATCTTCGCAACCCGTATACGGACCCCTTGCACTTTCTACAAATTGAGCTCATGTCTCGCGTCCGCAGTCTTGAAAGCCTCGACAACACTGAACACCCGAAGGTTGATCATGAAAAAATTGATAAAGCATTGCTGGTTACCATTGCGGGTATCGCCGCCAGCATGAGAAATACCGGCTAACCACAAACCGTCACGATTGAATCTGAGGCAGCTATCGCTTTTTGCTTCGCCTCATCAATCGTAGCGCCTAAAGCAAGCGCAACGCCCATTCTACGACGCCCCGCAACGTCAGGTTTACCAAAAATTCTAATCTGCGTATCCGGTTCAACCAGCGCCTTTTCAATATCGTTGTAGGTCACGCAGGAGGATTCCCCTTCGACCAATATGACACTCGAAGCAGCCGGACCAAGTTGTTTTATCGCAGGTATCGGCAAGCCTAAAATGGCTCTGACATGTAATGCGAATTCTGACAAATCCTGGGAAATCATCGTCACCATGCCGGTGTCGTGAGGTCTCGGCGACACCTCACTAAAGATAACCTCATCACCTTGCACAAAAAATTCAACGCCAAACAGGCCGTAACCACCAAGTGCATCCGTCACCGATTGCGCCATCTGCCGCGCTTTCGTCAATGCCTGTGCCGACATCGGCTGGGGTTGCCATGATTCGCGATAGTCTCCCTCTTCTTGACGATGACCAATGGGCTCACAAAAAGACGTACCGTCTCGATGCCGAACCGTTAACAAGGTAATTTCATAGTCGAAGTCGACAAAGCCTTCGATAATGACACCACCCGCACCGGTTCTTCCGCCTGATTGCGCATAGGTCCAGGCATTACTCGCATCGTTTGCCGTATGGATCGTACTCTGACCTTTACCGGACGATGACATGATCGGTTTTACGACACAGGGAATACCAATCTTGTCAACGGCTTGACGGAATTCCGCCTCGGTGTCGGCAAATTCAAAGGGGGATGTTTTTAATTTAAGTTCATTCGCTGCTAGACGACGAATACCTTCCCGGTTCATCGTCAGTCTCGTCGCTTTGGCCGTGGGTATAACGTTGTAACCCTCTTTCTCCAGTTCAACAAGCGTATCGGTACTAATCGCTTCAATCTCAGGAATGATGAAATCGGGATTTTCTTTTTCAACAATTTCTCTCAATGCCGCGCCATCCAGCATTGAGATAACATAAGAGCGATGCGCAACTTGCATGGCAGGCGCGTTCGCATAACGGTCCACAGCAATCACCTCAATACCGAACCGTTGCAGCTCAATCGCCACCTCTTTGCCTAATTCACCACTACCGCACAATAATGCACGCGTACCTACTTCGGATAATGGGGTTCCTATCGATACCATTTTTACTGCCTAAAGCCACAAAGATTGCTAGAGTAGCATCGCTGTATTGTGAAAAAATAGTGCTTATTTACGGGCAGATCCGCCAGCCCAACGTTAGGTCAATATTGGAGCCAAAATAATGTCCATCAAAGTAAGTTATGCCAGCGGTACTTCTGACAAGCCTCTTTTAGGAATGACCATTGGCGAAGCGTTCGACCGGACAGTCTCACTGCATGCGGATCGAGAAGCCATCATCAGTATTCACCAAAACATGAGACTGACTTACAGGCAATTATCGGAACAGGTCAATATAGCCGCCAAAGCGCTGATGGCTTTAGGGCTTCAAAAAGGCGACAGAATCGGCATCTGGTCGCCTAACAATCTCGAATGGCTAATCACCCAGTACGCAAGCGCAAAAATTGGCAGTGTTTTAGTGACGATCAATCCAGCCTATCGATCCCACGAACTCGACTATGTCCTGAAGCAGTCAGGTTGCCGCGCGCTGGTCATCCAGAATCAATTCAAAACGTCTGACTATGAAGGCATGGTCCGGGAGCTCTGCCCGCAATTAAATCGCTGTCTGCCAGGTCAGCTAGAACATAGCGAATTCAAAAGTTTGAGCTCTGTCATATCAATGACATCGAGTAGCGTCACCGGTATCTTTGACTGGCAAGCAATGCTTGCATTGGCATCGTCAACATCCGACGACGAACTACAGTTGCGAGCGCAACAACTGGATATGGATGAAGCCATCAACATCCAATATACCAGCGGCACAACCGGCTTTCCTAAGGGCGCCACCCTGTCCCATCACAACATACTCAACAACGGTTACTTCACGGCCGGCACAATGAATTTCACAGAGGTTGATAAGCTCGTGGTGCCCGTGCCGCTCTATCATTGTTTTGGCATGGTTATGGCGAACCTTGGCTGCTTAACCCACGGCGCATGTCTGGTTTATCCAAGTGAAGGATTCGAGCCTGAAGCGGTCCTGCAGGCAGTGCAACAAGAACAGGCAACAGCGCTGTATGGCGTGCCGACCATGTTCATCGCCGAGTTAGCACTGGATAACTTTACTGATTACGACCTCTCCAGTTTGCGCACAGGTGTCATGGCAGGTGCTCCCTGCCCTGTAGAGACAATGAAGCAGGTCAATGAACTGATGCACATGACGGAAGTTGAAATTGCATACGGCATGACCGAAACCAGCCCTGTCAGCTTTCAAACACGCGTTGACGCGCCTTTGGCTAAACGCGTAAGCACCGTCGGTACTGTCCACCCCCACGTTGAAGTCAAAATTATCAATGCGGAGACAGGCAAAACCTGTCCGGTAAACGAGATGGGCGAACTCTGTACTCGTGGTTACTCGGTCATGATCGGCTATTGGGAAAACGATGCAGCAACGGCTTCAGCGATTGATAATGCCGGTTGGATGCACACAGGGGATATTGCCATCATGGATAATGAAGGCTACGTCAATATTGTTGGTCGCATCAAGGACATGATCGTGCGCGGCGGCGAGAATGTTTATCCACGAGAAATAGAAGAATATTTGATGAACCATGACAGTATCGAAGACGTGCAGGTCACCGGGGTCCCTGATCCAAAATTTGGCGAGGAAATCATCGCATGGGTCAGCCTTAAATCAGGCGCAAAAATGAATGAAGACGATATCAAGGCGTTCTGTAAAGGCAAGATTGCGCACTATAAAGTGCCGCGCTATATCAAATTCACGGACGAATTTCCCATGACCGTCACGGGTAAAATTCAAAAGTACAAAATGCGGCAAGTGAGTATTGCTGAGTTGGGTCTTGAAGAACTTAAAACTGCATAAGGTTGTTCAGTTACTGTTCCGAGATGGCGCTGTTTTAGAGGGTACTGTTTTAGAGGGTGCTGTTTTACATGGCAGTGTTTTTCATGGCGGTGTTTTACATACCAAAAAATAATGGCGCCGTTAAAAAAAGTAACCCCTAGTCCACATGCGCAATAGCACCTGCAGACTAGAGGTTACAGACTAGGCGACTTCTGACTCCAAATTGGTGTCACGTACGAAGTTAAGCATGGTTTCTGCATCACTGCAGGTATAGGGATCATCTGGACAGTTGTCCATTTTGCCAGGTTCAGAGAAAACCTGTTGAATTTCACCATCGATGACCAGCATTGAATAACGCCATGTTCGATCGCCAAAACCCAAGTTCTGTTTTTTCACCAACATGCCCATAAGGCGGGTAAAGTCTGCGTTACCATCAGGCAACATTTTGACCTTATGGATGTCCAACTGCTTTGCCCATTGAAACATCGAAAAAGCATCGTTAACACTCAAGCAATAGACATCATCAACGCCCTGCGCCAGGAAGTCTTCATGATGCTTTTCATATCCAGGCAAATGCGTACTACTGCAGGTTGGTGTAAATGCACCTGGCAGTGCAAATAAAACAATTTTCTTGCCCGCAAAGACGTCTTGGGTTGTGACATCCTGCCAGCGGAAAGGGTTCTCGCCTTCGACACTTTCGTCTCTGACGCGGGTCTTGAAGGTAACTTGAGGTACTGATGGATCCATATTTCTCTCCAGATGTGTCGTTAATGACTGGAGCGAAATATAGACCGGTAGAATAGATAAATATAATGAATTGTTTGCATCGTATTGATCGATTTAACCAATACTCGTATCAGCCTCGACCCTCGTACAGAACCAATCGATTATTGCCCGTCGCCACCCGAGCCCGTTTGATAACTCTCATCAGCAATAACACGTCGAGCTTCTTCAGACTCTTTCTCTTTTTGAGCAATCGTTCGACATTGTTTAACCCGACGGTAGCTACCGGTTTCCTTTACATACTCGCAGACGACCTGATCTCTCTTATCGGCCGTTTTATTGTGTGCCGCCACATTCTCTTCCGAAAGCGCTGCATCGTCTGCAGAAGGTGTGCCTGCGCAACCCATTAATAAAGCCACTAGGCCCGTCACGATTAAAAATTTGAATTTCATAGATCAACCCTCTCGTTAATTTTCACGCCTCTGCACCTCTTCACTTCTTCACTTCTTCACTTCTGTACTAACGTGTTGCTAGGAGCGCATCTGTCGATAGTTTTTGAACCGATCTTGTACAAATAATGCGAGAACCCTATCATAACTTAAACAGCAGACATGAGAAGTCAACCTATGCCGCAGCTTAACCTCGCATTGTTCCAAAAATTGAAAAGGATCAAACGATCTCACTGGCTGCTAGTCGTCTTGCTCATCTTCACAACGCAATGCTTCGCCCAAAGCTCCATCGTAGAACATCGTCAAAACCCTGGTTTTGAGTCGATGAACCTGCCCTTCACTGAAGCTGTCAGAGTCGACAATTTGCTGTTCTTGTCCGGTCAACTGGGTAATGAAACAGGTTCATTTGAACTCGTCCCGGGCGGCGTCGTACCTGAAACACGGCAGATCCTAGAGAATATCAAAGCGGCATTGGCACGCAATGACGCAACCCTGTCGCAGGTCGTAAAATGCACCCTGTTTCTCAGGAACATTGACGACTGGCCGGCCGTTAACGAGGTCTACATCGAGTATTTTAAACCACCCTATCCAGCACGTAGTGCGCTGGCAGCTGGCGGTTTAGCACTGGGCGGCAGTATCGAAATGGAATGTATCGCGGCGCTGTAAACATCAGATCACATTTATTGCACAAGATTTGATGACTATTTTCGACGGCCGTAAGCGAACATATCAATCAGCGCTAAAAGCGAAAACAAAATCAACCCGAACAAAACCCGAAAGTCACCGGGATTAATCACTGGCTCTACCGGAAAAGCGATCGTTTTTGTAAGCGCCGCCATCTTGTAATCATGACGCTCGTTAAAGGCTGGATCGGTCGCGATGGCCAAAATGTCACGTCGACTGCGGTATCGAAACAACGCGCCCTGCTCCCAATGTTCTGCACCTTGCACACCTGAGATATCCATGGCATCTGCAACGGCACGCCCATAGAAAACCGGATGACTCGCGCGCTTGAATTGCGCGATATACATGTGTTCCATGTAATGATCTATCAATGCACTTGCATCAGCGTCAGGTCCCGTTGCAGGTAACTCAGGTGGGTTATCGTTCATGTCGAGAACATTCATCATAATGAAGTCATTACCGGTATCAGTCCGCATAAAGTGTTCGAAGTTTTTAAGCATTTCAGGCGAGCGGCCTAATGCCGTTGAACGCGCCAAGACATCTGCAATCTCGTCCTCTGTTAGTGGACCATCAAAGTTTGTATACCAGCTAAAAAATGCCACATAGACAAAACCACCGATGAACCAGAACACACTTCGCTTCATTAGCTCATACTCCTGCCGTACTTATACTAAAATGAACCTTCGGCCATGCTGCCGCTTTTCACCCAACAACCTTACAAAGGGTTTGCCTTGATAAACGCTATCACAATCGCCGAGAGCTCATCGCTCGCATCGTCTTGAAGAAAATGTCCGGCGCCTTCAATGATTGTGTGCTTTTGATTAGCGGCGCCTGGCACACTATCTTTGAAGCGCGCCTCGCCACCTTTGGTGACAGGGTCTGAATCACTGAATGCCGTCAAGAAGGGTTTTTCAAACTTCTCCAGTATCGCCCATGCTTCGCGGTTAGCGGGTATCGCTGGATTGTCAGGAATGATCGGCACAAGGCTTGGAAACTGTCTAGCGCCCTGCATGTATTCTTCAGAAGGAAACGGGGCACTATAGCCAACCCCTTCCTGTGGCGAACAGTTATTCAAAAACATTTCAATGAGCGCACCAGGGTTAAAGTCTTCATAAGCGTCACAGTGACGTACCCAGTACATAAATTGAGGCCGATCCTCCATTGGGCCGGCAACTTTCATGCCCATCTCCATTGGCGGCAGTGCCGGCGTCGAAGCCATCAACTCATGCAGTTTAGGTGCCATTTCGTCAGGTATACCTTGACCGTCTGGCAAGCCTGTATTGGCCGTAACGACTCGTGCGAAGCGATTAACGTTTTCCGCGACGACCCGCAAACCAATCAAACCACCCCAGTCCTGACCCATAATAGTGATATTGTTCAAATCCAGTTTTTCAATCAAATTCTTTACCCAAAGCACATGGTTTGCATAGGTATAGTTTGCGCGATCGGTGGGTTTGTCTGACTTACCGAAGCCAATCAAATCTGGCGCGATAACCCGATAACCGGCAGCGGTTAAAAGCGGAATCATTTTCCGATACAGATAAGACCAAGCGGGCTGACCGTGCATGCAGAGAATAACTTCGCCGGCACCTTCATCAAGATAGTGCATGCGCAATGTACTGCCTTGACCGTCATCAATATCCGCGTAGTTAGGCGCGAAAGCATAGTCTAATAAATTCTCAAACCGCTCATCGGGTGTTCTTATATAATCCATTATTTTCTAACTCCTTAACGCTTCTCAATCTTGTTAACTAAATTGTTCTGATGACTAATTGGGGAAATAAATATATTCATCACCTTGTTCATATTCTTGCCCACCGTGCTTATCGATGAGCTGAGGTGAATTCGTCGTCGAAGACCAAAGTGGGGTTGCCTGTTCCGCATTATGCACATCCAAAATGCCTTCAAGCTCTGCAACCTTCTGCGGCATTGTCGACGCTAGGTTGTTTTGCTCTGTTGGATCGACCGCTAAATTGAACAACCAGCGTTTGTTAGGTAAATCGGCACGAATCAATTTCCAGCCAAGATGTTGGACGGTCTGCTGATGCCCCTGCCGCCAAAACAACGTGTCGTGGGGCAACCCCTTTTTTTCACCCGTAATGAAAGGCAGTAAATCAACGCCATCAAGTTTACGATCAGTCGGTACTTGCGCACCCGCGGCTGCCGCAATGGTATGGAACAGGTCTATATGGTGAATAGGTGACGTGAGGCTGGATGCTGCTTCGATCTTTGACGGCCACTTCGCTGCAAAGGGCACATGGGTACCGCCTTCAAAGTGATTCAGCTTCCAACCGCGGTAAGGTTTGTTCACATCCGGTAGTTGAATATAGGCCGCACCGCCGTTGTCGCTCGTAAAAAAGACTAAGGTGTTGTCTGTCAATCCAAGCGCTTCAAGCTTGTCAGTAATCTTGCCTACGCTGCGGTCAACCGACCGAATCATGCCGGAGTAGACCCGCAGGTAATGATCGTCTATGTGTGCATAGGCATCGTAATCGTCGCGCGTCGCCTGCGTAGGATTGTGGATACCCCAATGTGCGAGGTAGAGGAAGAAGGGCTGATTTCGATTATTCTCAATAACCTTCAGCGCCTCGTCCGTGTAATAGTCAGTCAAATAGCCATTCGGTTTAAATCGTTCACCACCATTGAACTGCGCCGAGTACTCGGAAAAGGACCAAACCATTCGCTCAATGCCATCCTTTTCGCGTTTAGCATTGACAACATTTTCATCATCTTGCGGCAAGTACAGTGTGCCGGACATATACAAGCTGTCATCAAAACCCTGCTGCTCGGGTCTCATGCCGTTATTGGCGCCGAGATGCCACTTACCAATATGTGCCGTGTAGTAACCCACATCTTTGAGGACTTCAGCGATCGTAATCTCTTCCGTCGGCATGCCCAAGTCCGCCATATCTGGCAATTCATCTGCTGCCTGTAAGTCAATAAACGTCTTCAATGTTGGTTGTTCAACATCCTGCATCCAACTGAAAATGGTCGGCCCAATTCTTGGTATGGGCGTGAATTCGAAACCGAACCGGGTCGAATAACGACCCGTCAGTATTGTTGCCCTGGACGGCGCACAAACGGCATTCGCTGCATAACCATTTTCAAAGGTGACGCCCTGTTGCGCGATAGCATCAATATTGGGCGTTTGCACCGAACCGTCCCCCGCTCCGCCGTTATAAAGCGACACGTCATTGAAGCCCATGTCATCAGTGAGTATCAAAATAATATTCGGTGGCCGCTCGCTCGGGCCTGACGTCGCAACTTTTGGTCCTTTAGTCCAACTGGTTGGCACGTTCTCAGCAACGGGGTTGAGTGTTCGACTCAGCTTGGGCGCGCCCCAAACAAGTAATTCGATTCGATTTTGCCATGCGGTAGCACCCGCTAGGGCAACGACGACCAGTATGATCAGTAGCTTGTTCATTTTTTTTATCAACGCACCAAAAGACAGAAATTAACCTTATCACGCTTATATAATGAGTGTCATTATTAAATCTGTGCGATACTTAATGCGAATTCAACTGCCCCACAAGGATTTAGGGTTTGCAAATCAAAACGCGCATTCGATCCAAAGCTGCTAGCTTTCTTGCATCTTCCGGTTTCTTAGATTTGCAACGCAACAGAGCTCGACTCAAGCGAAGGTTTAGCGGCGGTGAACCAACAGTGGATTACTTCCATCAAATTGATGATCCTTATAGTCACCTCTGCGTCCAGAAACTGGATCAACTTAAAGCAACTTATAATCTCCCCTTCAATGTTCATCTCGTCTCAAAGCCCAGCAATGATTATCAAGGCAGTAGTCAGCACTTTGATGCCTGGGCAATAAACGATGTGCAATCAATTGCCGAGGACTATGGAACCGTATTCGGCACAACACCCGATTCAAAACCGGCAGACTCCCTCAACAATGCCTACAATCTTCTCGCACCACATCTAACCAGCGAAGAATTCACAAGACAGGCACTCGATATAGGCACCGCCTATTGGAATGGGGATTCACTAACGGCATCGACCGGTAATCTAGGCTTACAGGCTGTAGCAAGAGGCAACACACGTCGACAAAAGCTAGGCCATTATGCAGGCGGTATGTTTTATTTCGAAGGGGAATGGTTTTGGGGCATTGATCGCATTCGCGTGTTGGAACAGCGACTGACGAGCGAAGGCTTTCACATAGAGAGCAACGTCAACAACGCGCCACCTTGCGTACCTGAACCAACACCCAAAACCTATAACCGAACAGACGAAAAAATGAATGGCGCGGGGATCACCCTTGAATACTTTCCATCCTTACGTAGTCCATATACCGCCATCGGCCACCAACGTGTCGTCGACATGATCGAAAGAACGGGCGTAAACGTTCAGCTTCGCCCGGTCATGCCGATGTTAATGCGCGGTATTCCCGCACCTTCAGCGAAACAACGCTACATTATTCAAGACTCTGGTCGTGAAGCAAGATTCAGAAACGTACCCTTCGGCAATATCGTCGACCCATTCGGCGAGCCTGTGAAGCGTGCTTTCGCACTTTTCCCCGCCGCAATGGCACTCGGCAAAGGCATGGCGTTTGTTGGCGAATATCTCTCTGCAGCCTGGGCAGGCGGACTCGATATCACTCACGATGCGGGTTTAAAAATAGTCACCGCCAAAGCTGGCATTGATTGGCATGAGTTACAACAGGCGCAGCAAGGTACTAACTGGCAAGCGCTACTTGATGACAACCTTGACGCAATGCTTGAAGCCGGCCTTTGGGGTGTGCCAAGCTTCAGAGTATCAGGTGGCAGCAAAGGTACTGAACCCTATTGTTGTTGGGGACAGGATAGAATCTGGCGAGTCGAAAATGAAATTGTGAATCGAATTCAAAATGGGACACCAATCCATGAGTGATCGCACCCCCAACCAACGCCAGTCTCGCAGTGAAGCAACACAAGATGCCCTCATACATGCAGCGATCGCACTCATTGCTGAAAATGGTCTCGAAAACATCTCTATCAGAAGCATCATTGAAGCGTCGGGACAAAAAAATGAATCCGCGTTGCAATACCATTTTAAAAATCGAGATGGACTGATTAAGGCGATTCACAAACGACACAGCAGCAAAATTGATAAACAGCGCCAACACATGCTCTCTGCTTTCAACACAACAACAAAACCACAGCTGGACGACGTCGCGACACTGATGGTTGGACCTGCCTTTGAACTTGCTAAAGTTGACCCCGATTTTCGTCTTTATATAAAGGCTTTCGGGCGAGAAGTTGTATTCTCTGAAATCCCTGCTGTGCAATTTTTAAATCAAAACGTCAAAACCAGCAGTAATGTTGCCCAATTCATCCGACAGTCATTGTCAGACCTATCAAAAGACGCACTGAAAACTCGCCTAGATAGTGCGGTGCGATTTTCTTCCATGTCGATGTCATTGCACGCGCGATCAAAGAATGCATTCCAAGGTAAGAGTGCCGAGTTGTTCTACTCGCGCCTGAAAGATTCATTGGTGGGCATTTTAGGTGTAAAGGAGTCGGCAGCCACAAAGGCTTTGGGAAACTGAGGACGATACTCGCGATGACCCTGCCATCTGCGATCTAAACGGCATATGAGCCTACTCCAATCGCTTATGCGCACAATGAGACACATTGAGAGCAACAAAAAATTGACCACCAAGTTCTGGCCGCGTATGCATTTATTGTTACTCGTAACACTGATTGCGATGGCCCTGCTTAAAGAAGACCCCCTATTCTGGCGCAATGCTGGCGGCTGGCCGGTGCCACTCAGAGACTTTGTCAAATTAGCTTTTTACCCGTTGTTTTGTGTCGAGCTGTTAGCGCTTTTAATCTTTTCTGCCTCGGTCATTTTGAATGCACGGTTGGCTCTACGCTACCACAGGCTTCACCTTCTATGCTTACCGGCGCTTTGGATTTTACTCGCGGCAGTTGTTCTGATTGTTACCGACAACAATATCGACAACGTTTCTGAGGGACGGGCGTTGCATTGGCACCCCTAGAACAATGAGGTTTGATGATTGGCAATGAGCAGATTTTAAAACGTATTTTTACCTAATGGCAAAAGCAATATTGGGGTCAAGGTCGTTACACAGACCCCCAAATTCCCGATTGATCAATTGGCGCTGGCACTTCCGCGCAACAACTTACCCGGCATCGCACCGGTCGCTTCGCCGTGTTCAAAAGTGACTTCGCCTCTTTTAATCGTCGCGATATAACCGTTCGCCTTCTGGATCAATCGTTTACCCTTGCTTGGCAGATCGTAAACCATTTCTGGCGGCTCTAAAGAGATCGCTTTGAAGTCAATAATATTCAGGTCTGCTAAGTATCCAGGGGCAATCACTCCGCGGTCATCAAGGCCGTAAACGCTTGCCGTATTTTTTGTCATTCTGTTAACAACAAGCTCGAGGGGCAACGTTTTTTTGCGGTCCCGGGCGACGTAACTCATCATGTAGGTCGGGACGCTGGCATCGCACAATACGCCGCAGTGCGCACCACCATCCGATAATCCAAACACACTTTGATCGTTCGCGATCGCGTCGAAATAGGGGTCAAGGGTTCCCTTGTAACCACCAAAGAAGAAGATAATGGGCCGCTGCTCCGCTAGCGCATCCATCAATACATCAAGGTGATGTCGCCCGGTGCTATCGGCAATGGCTTGGATACTGTCGTTTGCTGTAGGCTCATAAGACAAGGAATCATCAAGCGGATACATTTCGTTATAGCTTGTCGTGAATCTCTTTGCATCCGGATTGCGATGGTGAACCGGTTGTTCCGTTTTAATCTTGTTGCGAAATTCAGAATCTTGTAAATGCTCTATCTGTTCATCAAGCGGTAGACCCCGTATTGCTTTGTAACTTGGGAATATCGCAAGCGGGTTTATCGTGCCCTCTAAACTCATTAAAATAGAAGCGGGTCGCGCGCCAACCTGCGGGCGAAGGTTAAGACCTTCTTTTTGTAAATTCTCTGCGAGCTTCCAAATCTTACGTTTAGCACCGGGCGTTGTGAGCGTTGTCACAGTACAGCCTGTGTTGCGCATAATCTCTTCGATCCAGGCAAGCTCATCTTCATCTTCAAGATAGTCACTGATAATTTCGATGGTGCCGTGATCGAATCCTTTGAAGGCACTGCCAATGGCAAGCATCTCTTTTGCGGCGGCGTGAGTCCCGGGAACGAGTTTTCCGTCTTTGTCCAGATGACCATAAAAACGTGAAGTCGAAAAACCAAGCGCACCGGCTTCGAGTGCCTCGCGGGTTAGCTTTGCCATCGCGTCAATGTCAGCGTCCGATGAATCGTCGTAACATCGGTCGCCCATCACGTAACGTCTGACGGCAACATGGGGAACCTGGGAGCCGACATCCATCACATAGGGTGTATCGATGGCGTCCAGGTACTCACCATAAGTCTCCCAACCCCAAGGGATACCCTCATTGAGCGCGGAACCCGGAATATCCTCGACACTTTCCATCAACTCTATCAACCGCGTCTCATCACCTGCTTGCACCGGCGCAAAACCAACGCCGCAATTTCCCATCACGGTAGTGGTGACACCATGCCAGCAGCTAGGCGTGAGTTGTTTGTCCCAGCAAACCTGTCCGTCGTAGTGGGTGTGGATATCGACAAAACCCGGCGTCACAAGTTCGCCGTTTGCATCAATGTTCTTTTTGGCGTCGCTGACTTTATCGCCTTCGCCACGGCTTACTTCAACGATCATCCCGTCCTTAATGCCAATAGCACCGTGAAAGGCAGGGGCGCCTGTACCGTCAATGATCTTCGCATTGGTGATTTTGAGATCCAACATGGTGGGGTACTCTATCAAAATGGGCGTAGAGAAAGACTACGCAAATATCGTGCTTTTGGGTAGCACCAAATGTGGTGCCAAAAAATGAGCGTATTTAGGAGCCTGTGGTATAACAAAACAGGACACCCAGCATATATCCAACAGCCTACAGCCAGCGAAATGATTGCTCTAATTGCAAATTTATATTTTTCACATAGTCCCACCTAGCCTGCGCTTATCCGGGTAAATGACCTAACCGTGTTCACATCTGATTGATCCGCACGGCGGTGTTTAGCACATCTGTTCACGCTGCGGACGGCCCGCATGGTTGTGCGGAACTGATCATAATGTCCGTGTCCCTCAGCGGGTAATTAAAATTGGCACGTGGCTCTGCCCCCTAAAGTTTCAGTCTTGCTCGCTTTGATCAGCGAAACTACGCGCGTGGAGTGTGTTTCACTATATAAAAATAGTAGGTATCCTATTTTTACTTAAAGACTAACAATTTTACTCTGTCACTTTACACTGACCCGATGTCTTCTGGCAGCGACAGCGTCGAGAACGTCAGGCGCAATTCCATAAGGATAGTCATTTGCATTTTTGAAGAGCCGTTCTTTGAAAGCGTTTTGAGAAGTAAGTAAAAGGGGAAATAAATTATGAGTTTGGAAATTATTACAGCCGTCGCTGAGTTACTTGGCGCAATCGCTGTCGTGTCATCGCTTGTATATTTGGGCCTGCAAACACGAAAGAGTGCCATGGAAGACAGAGCAAGAACAATCCATGATATATCTGCCTCATTTTCGGATTGGCAAATAACCATTGGCACAGATCCTGACGCCTCAAGGCTTTGGGCCGTTGGTATAGGAAATTTCGAAAATTTAAATGAGATCGAACGCGTGCAATTTATGATGATCTTCGGCGGCGTGAATAGAATTTTGGAAGACGCTTTTCTACAATATAAAGCCGGCAGAATGGATGAACATATTTGGAATTCTTATATAAGCACAATGGTCTTCATCGGGGACACGCCCGGCGTACGAGAATATTTTGAAACCCGCGGCCATCAACATACTAAGGATTTCATTGATATGGCTAGTGACCTTAAGGTTGAAGCACCTTAAAGCCCTTTAAAGGCGTAGCCTTAATGTCCAGCGATTTACCTAAAAAAAGTTAGCGCCACGCGATACGCAGTCAGCACCACGTGCTAGATCCAACTGACACTAACAGTCAAACCTAGCCGCACACGAGTGCCCCGCTCTCTTACATCATCCGATGCTGACACGTACGCCTCGATTCTGTCCAGCTGATCAACCAATATAGTTAACTGACCCTAAGATTAGATTCAGCTGTTGGTTCTGACCCTAAGATTCCAAATTTACGATCGTCTTAGTGCGCTTTTTCCATTTTAACGGTGGTAAGAACGGCTAGACCAATGACAAATAGCGCCGCGATTGAGGCCATGCCAATACGTTGTGAGTTAAATGTATTGGTAAAGAATTCAACTAGCATCGGTCCTATCCAGACAGTCACGGTGCCGGCGATGGCGTACAGTCCAAAGAACTCACCACTGCGCCCCGGCGGGGCCAGATGGACTAGCATTGAGCGGCTAGAGGAAATGCTGGCGGTGGCTGTGACCGCGACGATGCTAATTGTACCGAGATAAACAAGGTCAGAGAGCGACTTAAAGATGATGCCATCCCAAATGATAACGTTATCGACAAGGCCGAAAAATAGCGTTTCTCGCGTGATTGACAGTTGCCAGATCAAGCTGGCAACCATGACGACAATTTCGATAATCAGTGCAACTTTTGGACCCAGCTTAGTGTCAAGCCAACCGCCAAATATGCCGCCGCCAAATGCCCAAATTGAGCCAAACACAGCGTACACCGTCATCTCAAGAATTCCCCAGCCGAGAAATAGTGAGACATAAACAGCGCCGAGAGCCAAAAATGCGGCCATGGCATCCGCATAAAGCATACGAGCGATAAGGTATTTCATCATTTGGCGGTAGTGGGCCGCTTCACGGATGGTTGCGGCCACACCTTTGGCGCCGTCTTTAAATGCATTGAACCAGCTGGCGCCTTTTGTACCGCCGTCTTGCGCATATAAAAAGAATGGGATCGAGAATACCGCAAGGCAGACCGCACAAATCGGACCTGCGAGCCTTTGTATCTCAAACTTACTCGCATCCAAGCCAAACAGTGGTTCGGCAAATGGCCATTGGTTCATTGCTGGTAAGGTAAACATCAAAACCAGTCCCAGCATAAGCAAGGCCGCCGATAAATTGCCTAGGGCCAGACCTAAGCCAGAAATCGCGGGCAGTGATTTTTGTGCCCCTGAAACTGCCAGCATCGAATTGTGAGTGACCTCGGAATAGGTGTAGCAAACATAGGCAACCATTAATACGATCGTAAGGGTCGTTGTGCTCATGCCGCTTTCACCCGGAATAGCGTACCAAAGCAGCCATGACATCACTGTGATAATGCCTAGAAAAATAGCTAACAGCGGCTTGCGTAAACCGCCTCTATCTAAGGCTGCGCCCAAAAAAGGTGCGGTAAAAGCCGCAACAAGACCGGCGCCTTTAGTCACCGCAGCAATGGCGGACTGTCCCTTGGCATTGAGTGTTTGTTGTGCTTCTTCGGGCGATAACCCCTCGAGAATGCCGCTGGCTCTAACATCTGCGCCGATTATCTCTCTGGCAAAGTAGGGTGCAAAAATATAAATTACAACAAGTATGTAGTAGGGGTTGCGAGCCCATTCGAACAAAGCCCAGGCAAAGCCCGTTTTGCCCATCGCCCCCCCCGTGCCATAGTGCGACGAATGATCAGCGCTCTCAGTCAGCACATCGGCTGTAACAGTATTGTTCATACTAAGTTCCTAATGTATTTTTTTAGCGGCAGTTTCAGGCAGACGCACCTTTAAACTGGGCTCGAAGACTCAATTATCTTTCTTATATTCCGTCTCTACTAAGTCAGCCTGAACAGATTGGCTGATTAAGACACCCGTTAATAGCAGTAAGACGATGTGCTTTATCGTTATCCTCGCCTCGGGCGAAATCACAACGAGAACAACCACTATGAACAACCCTGATGTTCGCAGCAAGTCTTCACGGGGTAAATGCAGGGGATTAGCGTTAGCGACCCAATCGCTAGGCAGGTTTGTTAGGTATGCGCATTATATTGCACCATCCGCTTTAGCTTGTAATATCGCTTCGAGATCCGCTATCAAGCGCTTGATACCGGCTGGACCGGCAGCGCCGCGACCTACAAGGCCGTAATCCGCTAAAACCCCCAAAGTTATGATGGATTTTTTACGCCCTGATGGACATAATCCCCGCAGCTCCTCAGCCAATTATGAAAATGTTCAGAGTTATCGTATTCCTCATATCACACGGTCTCGCAATGGCAGGCGGAGTCGCGCTGGGCATCTATCTGCTGCCCATCCTGATCGCACCCGATGCGCCCAGTGATACCGAGGTCGCAAACGTTTCGGACAAGGCGATTTTCACCTCCCAGTTTAAAAAGGACCTGCCCGGTAGCGACTTCCTGCACTGGGGTAAGGGTGAGCTGTCGATTTCAGCGCGCCGCGTCAGTTTTATCGGCGAGCTTGCGCCCGGGCCGGATTATCGGCTGTACCTGACCCCACAACTGGTCGTGGATGAGCAGGAATTTCTGGCGGTAAAAGACCAGTCGGCTTATGTTGGCGACATCAAGACTTTTAATAATTTCATTTTGAATGTGCCAGAGAATATCAACCCGGCAGGTTTTACTGCGATGGTCGTGTGGTGTGAAACCTTCGGCGAATTCATTACCGCGGCAACCTATCAATAAGCGATAAGAAATCTCATCATCAGAACCTTCCTCGCTTCCATGGATACGGCTACAGCGCATCGGCACGGCAGTCAGCCAATAAGTACTGAAGTCATATCAAGGGTACGGCATCGTGTAAAGACGGGTTTAGTATTGCTACAACGCCGTTTCGAGAACAAGCTAGATACCTGCCCTTTGAATGAACTTACTCTGAACCTTTACCCTGCACCTTTACCCTGCACCTTTACCCGGTCTCTTTACTCTGACCCAAAACTTCCGATCGAGTATCTAGCGCTTTAGTTTCTCCAGCTCTCTGACTCTTTCATTGAATTTCGGTAGGCAGGTAGGCAATACCAGAACAATGCCGCGGCGATGGGATAGAAAATTACGTTGGCCGTCGCAATGGAATAGTGTAACAACGCGTCATCCTGATAGAGGAAATCTGTAAACGCCGCTAAGATGCTGCCGCCTAATGCCATGCCGATCATGCTGGTCGCAAAGATATAAACCGCGGTGATCTGGCCACGCATCTGGTTAGGGGTGATTTCTACGATCGACACCGCCATGATTCCAAGGTACGAGCCCGACAGCATCACCGCTGGCCACAATAGTATCAACGTCATGTCAGCCGTACCGGCCAGTGGCGCGACGGTTGAGAAAGGAATTGCGATTATTGAGGCTGCCAGCATGGTGCGGACGTTGGCATCCTGATAGCCGCGTTTTTTCAACTGATTTGCGCACCACGCCGCCAACATAACGCCAACACTGCCTGAAACCAGGATGATCATGCCGAATGAAACCCCCGCTTCGCTTTTCGATAACCCGTAGTTACGCGTGAACAATTCCGGATACCATGCACCACTACCATACTGCGCCATGGCCATCATGGAAGAGCCAAATAACAAACACAGATAGGTACGTCTTCTTTCCCACATGTAACCAGCAACTTCTTTTAGAGGCATCTGCGATTCAGGCTTACCGTCACGAATCACCAGACCTTTTCTCGTTGGCTCTTTTACCGTCAGGAAGAAGAAACTAAGCAAGATGCCCGGTGCACCGACACTAACGATCGTTGCCTGCCAGGGTTTGACGACGCCAATCAAGGCAAATTCGATAGTCCCCAGACTATCGTAAAAATCGTACAGGACACCACCGACAACCAAGGCTAACCCCGCACCGATTTTCACCCCCAGCTTGTAAAAAGACATGGCGTAGCCAACGTGGGCGGGCCGAAAACTGTCTAAGATCAGAGAGTAGGCTGGTGGCGACAAGCCAGCTTCGCCAGCACCAACGCCCATCCTTGCAACAAAAAGTTGGCTGAAATTTTGAGTCAGGCCGCAGGTGACCGTCATAATACTCCAGAAAAAAACAGACCCTGAAACAATCAAACGTCTGGAATACCTGTCTGCCAGTCGCCCCAGGGGTAAACCAGCAATCGCGTAAAGGACGGCAAATGCAGCACCTGCCAGAAGGCTGTATTCGAAATCGGAAATGCCAAAATCCGCTCTTATGGGGCCAACTAACAAAGAGAGTATCTGGCGATCAATGAAGGATAGGATATAGGCAGTGAACAACAGCCCAAGGCAATAACTGGCTGAACCAATGCTAGGGTATGTATCTTGATCGTTATTCGACGTGACGGTTGTGGATGTCATCTACCGGCCATATTCAGTTGTGGAGAGTCATTGTTACGATTTTAGCAACCGGCTACAACAACAGGTTTTGTAAATTGTCGGCCGCATCGATTAAGTCTTGCCTGCCCACGCGTTTAAGTGACGCACACCCTGGCGGGTGCCCCGGGCTGTGGCCGGCAACGGTAAAAGATCCAGCATCACTCGCACCGAAAATCCGGCCTTGTTGTCCGATGACACTACTGCGCTTTGACGCCTCTACCTGGATTAACCCCGTTGACAATTTCACCGCCATCAACAACAAGTGTGCCATTGACCATGACAAATTCGATGCCCTTCGAGCGCTGCGCAGGTTTCGTGTAGGTTGCTCTATCGATGATCTTGGCCGCGTCGAAGATAGTGATATCCGCATCCGCACCAACCTGAAGCCTGCCCTTTTTTTTCATCGCTGGTGCAAAAGCTTCTAGCCTGCGCGCAGGCATGAGTGTCATCTTGGTCAGCGCCTGCATTAAGGTAAGCTTGCCCTCGTCTCTTACATATTGACCGAGTATCCGTGCAAACGTTCCAGCACTCCTGGGGTGCGATAGCCCGTCAACAAACGGGATACCGTCGCTTGCAATAATGAGATCCGGTTGTTCTATCAGCCACGCATTCATTTCTTCCGAGCGACCGTGAATAATCACCCAGCCACCCTGCTTTCGATATTTATCAAAGCTCGCCTTCGTCAATCGCTCACCGGTCGCAACCCACTGCAGGCTCTCGAAGTTGCCTTCCCAATTATCAAACAGCGCACTTTCCAATCGAGTTGAACCGGCAGTATAGGGGTAGTTCTCGGTGGTCACATCGAGACCGTTTTTTTGCATTTGTCTGATCATATCCAGAGCAATATCTGCGTTCTCTCCCATACTCGAGTTGATATGGACAACATGCAATGACGCGCTAGTTGCGGCAGCATTTGCCAACACTTCCTGCAATGGCGCAATGGGGTCACCGTTGAGTTGTTTGAGATTACGCAGATGCACAAAGATTGGCAGATCGCGTTTAGCGGCCAGCTTAAAGACACTATAGATTTCCTTGTGATCAGCACTGGGGGTATAGCTGATACCAAGACCTAAACCCAGCCCGCCGTCTTGTATACCGAGCTCAAGAAAATCCAGAATTATTTGACGATCTTTATCGTCCGGCACAGGGTGCGCGGCGAATTCAAATGCCTTATCTGCCGGGACCTCGCCTCGATTGGCATCAGACAGTTTTTCTGCAAATACATTGCCACGCGCAAAAAGATGGCTGACACTGGCGCCAAAATTGATCGGCGCTTTGCCTTCTCGGGATGCGTACCACTCAGCGACCGGATAGACACCGATCTCCAACTCAAGCGCCGTTGTAACACCATCGGCTGCTTGGAATTGGTTGCTGATTTCGTCCTGACCATGCGCGTGTAAGTCTATAAAGCCTGGGGCGACAACAAAGCCTTTGGCATCGATGATGCGATCCCCCGCAAGGGTTTGCTCGGAGATCGCCGTAATGCGTCCATTATCGATTGCGATGTTTCTAATGGCGTCCAGTCCGGTTTCGGGATCCATGACCCGTCCATTGGCAATGACAACATCCGTCGCGAATGCATTAAATGTACAAAGGAATGCTAGAGACAAAAGTGTGAGGCGCATCTATAGATCCATCATTGAAACTTCCTCGAAGCCTAAGCCAGATCGTCTCTTTAAAGCAAAGTTAATATTGGGCGATTTTGGGTGTCGTGAATTTTTACGGTGTCTCAGCTGGCGAAGCCCATTAGCTCAATTATGCGGCTATACTGAGCATTACTTTACTTAACGTTAAAGGATGAGTCTTATGGAATCAGGTCGGTTAGAAGGAAAAGTTGCGGTCATTACTGGCGGCGCGAGTGGTATTGGTTTGGCTTGCGCTAAACGCTATGCACAAGAGGGTGCGATCATCGTCATTAGTGATCTTGATGTTAACCGACTGGAAGCCGCAGCAGCAGAGATACGCAAAGGCACTAACGGCAAAGTGATGTTTGTCGAAGCAGATGTTTGTCATGAAGAACAAATCGAAGTGCTGATGAATACCGCTGTCAAAGAGTTCGGGCGCATTGATACCGTGCTGGCAGCAGCAGGTGTTTCAAGTGCCAGCTACGTGAGTGGTGCAACCAGTGAAGGTCCCGTTGGAAGCGATGATGGTCAGTTAATCAATAAGTCACTGGATGAGTGGAATAAAGTTTTACAGATCAATCTAACGGGCGTCATGCTAACCGACCGCTTGGCGGCCAGAATCATGATTGACCAGGGCACTGGCGGCACGATTGTTAACATCGCATCATCAGCAGCCAGAGTCGCCTTGCCGGGCGCCGTTGACTACTGCGTATCGAAGGCAGGTGTCGCGATGTTGACCCATGCTTTCTCGGTTGAAATGATCGAACATAATATTCGCGTCAATGCGATCGGTCCGGGTTTTATCGAAACGCCGATGACGCAGGGTATGCAAGATGATGCCGATGGCACCGAAATGATGCTTGGCATGACACCCATGGGTAGATTGGGTAAGCCACTTGAGATGGCAAATACTGCCTTGTACCTAGCATGTGATGAATCAAGTTATACAACCGGCGCAACGCTATATCCCAATGGCGGTATGCATGTCAGTTAAAAGCTAATTGTATTTTTATGGTTTTCGTAGTCTCGACTGTGAATCTTGAGCTTAAAAAATCAGGCAGTGAGCGCTATTTGTGAGAGCTATTTAAGAGAGCTATTTGTGAGAGCTATTTAAGAGAGCTATTTGAGAGAGCTATTTGAGAGAGCTATTTGAAATACTGCTGGAGACTATTTGTGGCGATAATCCTGTTATCGCCACAAACAGTAACAACCCAGTGAAGTTCCGAATCTGGCAGTTAACCCGTTGGGGGCTATTCGAGAACTTCATCTTTTCTAGGTGTTCTAACTTCCTAAAGGTCAAAATCCATCGAGTAGCCAACAACAAACTTAAGATCATCGTTGTCGAGGTTGTCAGGACCAACATCATCAAGGTCTGTATCTGAAATCATAAAGGAGAAGCCGCCTTTTGACAGAGAGACATTGTAGTCAGTGTAGCTACCGGGAACGCCATTAAAAGCCTCGCTGAAGTCGCCATCGTGGTAACCAACATGAACACCAAGTTCCAGACCGTCACGCACTTCCCAACCGTAGTCAGCATAGACGTAAACTGTTTCACCGGCACCAAAGTCCTGACCCGGGGCTTCGTCAGCTTCAGTATTGGCCAATACGTTTAGACCGAGTGTGAAGCCACCTATTCCGATGGATGCGTACACTTCGCCAAAGTCGAATTCCGCTTCCTTGTCATAGTTGTAGTACAGGTAACCCACGTCATAACTGATACTGCCCGCTTCGCCCGCGAACCCTAGGTACAAATCATGCTCGTAAGAGTAAACATCATCTGCCGCATAGCTCACATTTGAAGCCCATGTACCAACATAAAATCCGCTGTCTGTGGCGTAATCGATACCACCTGAAACAGCCGCTTCGTTGACTGTCTGAGTTAGACCCCTCCAGACGTAGTTACTTTGCGCAGCAGCATTGGCAGTCAATTCCCCAGCTTGAATGGTCCCAGCACTTAACAAGAGTCCGGCAGTCGCCAACGAAAGGCTTCTTTTATCAAATTTCATTTATTTCCCCTGATATCTAGATTAGTTAAACGTGAGTAAATACACTCATCGATGAACTAATCGCAATAAGCGTGCCAGCTAATAAACGCCTTAAAATGGCCAGTTTTTGCATCCCAGCGCATCTGTACGCTCTACCAAGGTGCAATGCGTTTCTTTTCGCACCCTTAAAGGGCGTTTATGAATCGACAGTTGTGCAGCAAGAAGTGTACTGACTCCGTTGTCAGCGCTATATTGAACTAAACCCGTGCGCGCTGGTGTGGTCAGTGACCCTGGCGACTATTGATGGTCAAGCTCTCGCTCGCACACATTTGGGGTTAGCCCGAGCACACCAATTTTACCTCGCATTGGGGACAAACCATGTAGAACGCCAAGACACCTATTGGCAACTGTCGAGTCAGGTAATAAGTACTGGCGTTATGTAAACACTGGTTCGGTATTAGACACAACATTAGGCACACGCAAGTTATCAAATACAGGTCATGTGTCTAACCCCTGCAATAGCTTACTTTGACTCTATCGCTTGCCGCCTCTGTCAGCAGCCACGGCATTGTGCAAATATCATCTTTAATGCCCGACCACGCGCTAATCTATGGATATTTCATCAAGACATTTGTAGGCAGTCCGAAGGAAGAGGGTCACTTCAGCGACACTTATGGCTTTGGGTATTCTCGGCGTATCAACAATTAGATGATGTCGTCCTTAGAAAGCTCTGTCATTCAGCATAGATTCTTGGCCTACTCTCTAGTCATCGAAGCTTTAGATCTCGAGGTTGCTGACAAAAAAGTCTAAGAACCAACTCATCTCCTAAAGCGAATGGTTCGAATGATTACACGAACGGTTAGGCCACCGAGCACAAGCTGCCCCAACTATTTATTATCCTGGCGTCAGGTAACCGACTGGAGGCAGTGCTCGGTGGGTGCGGCCTTAAAGCGCCGAAGGTTGAGCCTAAAAAAAAACCAAAGGATGGCACTGGCAATTTCTATCAACACTTGCCTTAGGGAACTTGCACAGGCGGAGCAAACTTCGTCATATAGACCTCAGGTTGTCCAACGACCGTAAAACCAAATTTTGCGCCCAAAGCTTGTTTGGCTGAGCTTGTCAGCATGAATCCTCGCGCGCCCTGAAATTCATTTAATGGCCAAGATTCAGCCAACCGCTTGAAGCGAAATTCTTACCCTACTCGAGTTGCTCAACTATCGAAGTGGATCGAGTAGGCTAAGAGGATAGTTGAGCCGCAGCCTAGCCCTGATGCCACGGGTTCGTGCTGCTGCGTAAATTGAAAACTAAGACACCCTGCCTCCGCATCAACGACTGACTAGCAATGTATTCAGATGTGAAAGGCAACAATAGGTCAAAGACCTTTAATGTGGTTCTACTCTTGTTTCTATCAGAAGGATACATCCCACTGGAAGCGAATACGGCTCTCGCTGTTATCAATACCTGTTAGTCCATCGTCTAACGTTAGGTAGGAGTAATCCAGCGTGAGTTTGTTGTTGTGACCTGCAAAAAACCAATTGGCCGCCAACGTGTATTCTTCACGCTCGTTGTCAAACAATCGATCGGATTTATTCGGCTCTTCAACAAAAGCGTAACGTACGGCGAGCTCTAGCTGAGGCGGCACTGCCGCGAACATATTATGAAAGAAATAGCCCGATTGCAGATAGGCACCCGTCAGGTCACTCTTGCTACCCGCGACCTCATCAGTAATGAATTTTCGATGAAATTCCTGTTGTATGGATAAACCGCGATATTTAAAAGCGAACTCTTGAACACCCTGTTCAACCTTAAACTGATCGCCGTCAGCCACGATGGGTGAATCGAATCCGTCGAGATTACCGCAACCAGAAGATGACCAACGTGTACAGGGTCCGTTAGTTGTCATGCCACCAAATGCCAGACTGCCCGTTGGCTTGTCTGTATATTCGACATCCGTCTGACGCAAACCAAGATCACGACCCATAAAGTTCCACTGCAATCGACCGACATACATCATGTCCTCATTAACATTTCTGACACCCCGGCCCTCACCATTAAATACGCCCAGATAGTAACGCAGGTCTGCAGGTGATTCTTTGAACGCGTGACCGCGTACCTGAACACCGACTTGACGATCTACTGTAAATACCCTGTTAACAATGGAGCGTTCAACGAACTGCTGTCGACCCGAGGAGTCAACACGTTCCCGGTTCATATCGACCTTCCATTGACCAACACGGAAGCCGCCCCAGTCCCACTTGGCGATATCGATGCGCCAGTCAATGACACGGGCACTGGACGAGACTGCACTCGAATCTGGATCCCGGCTTGGCTGCAGGTCAACTTCGAAATAGTACTTCAGCCAAGGCTGAAAACCATGACCACCTATTTTCATCCGTAATCGACGTGCTTCAAAATTTGATGTGCCGTCCGCGTCAAAACTGCTCGATTGACGTGGGTCGCCGAAGAAAGGGTTGGTAAACCGCAATTGAGCACGCCACTGAAGATTGGTCTGCCAGTTGCCGTCACGGGTTTCCATTCGGAAGCCTTTACTGCCGTGGCTGGCTTTCACAGGAAAATCAGACTCGATCTTGGCAGATATTGAATCGGTGACTACCGAGCGAATATACGCATCGTTGTCTGATGCCATTTCGTATTCACCATCAGCATCGTAGATCTTCGCCGTTGATTTTGTCGGAGCGACGACGTCCTGCTTTACCACAACCTTTTCGGGTTCCGCCGAGGCTATAAGGTCGTCCGAGGACAGGCTCTCTTTCTCCAGCAGACTTTTATATTGTTCCTGGGTAATGGCGCCATTTCCCAGCAGGATGTCGAGCAATGCTTTGTCAGCTGCCTGTGCACTGTGGAATGCACCCAACATCATGACAATAACGAAAAGTGCTTTTCTGCTAAATCGCAAGTTATAGAGCTTCATTACTCTGTCTCCAAATGTTTCAAGAAAATTTTGTAGAGAAGCTAATCGAAAATACAGTGCTCAACCATCGAGACGTACTTTCACGGACAATTTTTTTATCCAGTTACGGCTTCTGCTCACAATCGTCGGGCATCGTATAGTCGAAGTATTAAGACTTTATAAAGAATAGTTAAATTGTGAAGACTAACGGGATTCATCGGACTTTGACGGAGTCGGTTAATCTACCCCATACTGCTCAATGTTGATTTCCAATCGGACTCAAGTCCCGATATTGCGGCAAAACGGCGAGCGATATTTTCTCGTTAAGCGCTAACTCAGAAGTACAAAACCCTCTGAGCTAGCATTTCCTTTATTCACTTCCCTAAGTGGCCGAACTCATCTCAGTTTCTGCCGTTTCCTGAAGAGCCAAATACTGATCGACTGCGGCTCGAAGAGCTTCCAATCTTGTGCCATAGCTGGTGATAACGTGGAAATTGTCCTCCTCATTTAATCCAATCAAAATTTGTCTTACAGAATCACTCATGCCCGTTTCGTAGACAGTTTTTCCCACAGCAGTAGCATCAGTAATGATCGTTTCTACCGCGCGACTTGCTGAAACATCGATAAAAGGCACTTTTGAGAAATCAAGAATGATCGCAGAAGATTTATTTTTGGTTCTCTCCCGTACTTGATGTCCAAGGTCTGCCGCTGCGCCAAAACTGAGTGGTCCACCAAAGTCAAAAACGGTCACCTGACCTTTTGCTTTAGTCAACAACTCAAGCTCTTCCGGTGTTGAAGAAGAGGCTGTGTCGCTGGTGCCACCAAACTGCTTCAGCTGCTCGTCTGCAAGTTGCTTAACGAACGCAAGAGCTGCCAATACAACACCTGCCGCTACCGCAGTGATCAGGTCTACGAACACCGTTAAAATTAAAACCAGCGCCATCAATATGAGATCCAATCGAGGGCCTTTGTGGGCGCGTTTTAGATAACCTATATCGATAATGTCATATCCGACTTTGATCAAGATACCGGCGAGCACCGCATGAGGAATCTGAGATGCTAACGGTGACAGACTGACTACAACCAGTAAAAGTACGAAGGCGTGCAACATACCCGATAGTTTGGTCTGACCACCGGTGCGAATATTGACAACAGTTCGCATCGTCGCACCGGCACCGGGGATAGCACCAAACAAACCGGCAACGGTGTTGCCAATACCTTGGCCAATAAGTTCTTTGTCAGAATCATGACGCGTTCGCGTCATGTTATCTGCAACCAATGACGTCAAAAGACTGTCAATTGCACCGAGCACCGCTAGCAGAATCGCTGCTTCCAGGACAATAGCAAAGGTGTCAGCGGTAAACTCAGGGATAACAATGGAAGGAAAGCCTGTTGGAATATCGCCTAATATTGGTGCCCCTGCGAGAAATAGACTGCTTACGGTACCAATGACTAACGCCGCGAGAGGTGGCGGAATTATTTTCCCTAAGCTTTTTGGCCATGTGAATATGACCACCAATGTGAGCACGCCTATGATCAGCGCGTTGACGTTAGGATCCATGACAGCCTCAGGAATGGCAGTCAACGCGGGTATTGTACCGCCGCCATCAGGTTCGTGCCCAAAAAGACGGGATAGTTGCAATGCAATGATGATGCAGCCTATACCGCTCATAAATCCAGACACCACAGGGTAAGGCACCAGACGGATATACTGACCCATCTTAAAAATGCCGAGCAGAACCTGCAGGACTCCAGCGAGAACTACAGCGGCGAATACCAGCGCCGGATTACCGCTTAACGTTGCAAAGATACCCGCAAAGACCACGACCATCGGACCCGTCGGGCCGGATACGTTAGAACCTGTGCCACCGAACAGGGAAGCAAAAAAACCAACAAAAATTGCCCCCCAGATTCCGGCGATAGGCCCGGCACCTGAGGCTTCACCGAATGCTAATGCCAGCGGCAGTGCGACAATACCTGCTGTTAGCCCACCAAAAACATCACCACGAAAATTGGAAAAGTCGAAAAATTTCAAGCACTGTACTCCTTAATGTCTTGATCTGATCAATCAGCGCATCTTGACGCTGTCATTTTGGCGACTTCTTTCGCATAGCGTGTTTCAACTGGAACAAACTTATTTTGCGCATCGTCGAAGGCTTCGACATCACCGGTTTTTATGTCATACACCCAGCCGTGGAGCACAAGGTTTCCTTTAGCTAGTCTTGCGGCAACGCTAGGATGTGTTTTTAGATGCTGCAACTGCAAAATAACGTTTTGCTCTAACAACAATTTCATACGCGTTTCATCATCAGCGTCATCGGCCGCAATCTCGGCAACCACATCGACTGCTGCTTTGGAATAGCCTAACCACTCTTTTACGTGAGGAAGGCCGCCTAGATCTTCAGGATTCATAGCCCCCTTCATTGCACCGCACTCTGTGTGCCCACAAATAACGATGTGTGGTACGTCAAGGGCGGCAACAGCGAATTCAATCGAGGCGGTCATACCACCTGTGTGAGTCGTGTGTGGTGGTACGATGTTTCCTGCATTTCGACAAATGAACAATTCGCCTGGATCGGTTTGCGTGATCATGGCAGTTTCGATTCGGGAGTCTGAACAAGTGATGAATAGCGCTTCCGGCGACTGTCCTTTACTGAGCTTTTCGAACAGTTCTTTTTTATCGGGATAAACTTCGTTTTGGAAACGGATTACACCTGTGGCGAATTTGGGCATATTACTTACCTCTTGGTTTAGCTAAATAGATGTTATTTTGTGTTTTACTGCTGTCTTTTTGGTGACCAAAGCCTTCGGGCTTTAGTGATAGTCTGCTTGCTGACTGCGCCAATCCTTCCCTCAACAAAGTCGAGACCTTCGATAATCCATGTCGCCATTTCCGGCTGAGTTAAATGGTAGCAATGGCGCCTGCCGTCCCTTCTTTCTTCAACGATTCGATGTGCCCGCATTAAACTCAAATGCTGAGAGACCCGCGGCCCAGGCAAATCCAGCGCTTCAACCAGCGTGTTGACATCTTTTTCACCTGATCGCAGCTCTTCAATAATGCGAATTCGATCGGGGTTGGCCACTATTTTGAATAGCTCTGCTAACTCTTTGGCGACGACTTTTCTGTCAGGCATAATTTTTCCCTGATTTGTCGTGACATTCAGCGACACGACTGCTTTTTTTATTGTTATCGAAATTCAATACAATTGCATTTAGTTATATATTCAAATATATGCAGATGTGCATTCAATCACGGAGTTCACAAAATTTCAAGGTGCAGCACAAAGAGCCAAAGCCAGACGACATGAAGCCTGTCACATCGCCGAAGTGATAGCCCACAGCACTAGGGGGCGAACTGCACCACTACCTTACGTTGACGACTGCGCCAAATCAGATGTTGGTTGAGCCAGTATGGACACACGGCAACACCCAGACGGCAAATGACTGATCCCGACTATTCTATCCATTATCAGATTGTCTCTCGGTGTGTGCGCCGAAGCTGGTTGTGTGGTGTTGATCGTCTCGTCAAAAAAAACTATGCGCATCGTAAAGATTGGCTAAAGCAGCGCATGTTGCATCTGACTCAGTACTTCGCAGTCGCCATCGATGCCTTTGCCATCATGAGCAATGACTTTTATTTGATCGTGTATTTTGATCCACAGGCAAGTTTTAGATGGACTCATAAGGAAGTTCCAGAACGCCGATTGCGGGCGCCCTACCCAGCGCAGACATCGCCTCTAAATCAGATCAGGTAGCACTTTTTTGACTTAAACCGTGAACGCTTGCTGTTTAGAGAAAACTACGAGACCCCATCACATAAACCTCGATCAAGCTAACGATACTACCAGGTCGATAAAACTGAAGTGTACGTCGATTTATCGTTAATCGTAGAGCAAGACAGCGCAGGAAGTGAAATCTGGCAGGAGTCGGTGGCCTCTGTATGTGTTCATCCGCCGCTTGTATCAATGCCGGGCAGTCACCTTGTCAGCATCAAGAAGACCGCCACAGCCGAAGTTTGTCAGTAGATGTCGGGAAAATCCTTCTTCATTTGTCTCGTCAACTTTTGCGCCTCTAATTTATCCTCGAAACTCACTATCGGCTCAAGAGACTATTTAACTCAGCTCTTCTCTAAGGGAGAGCCGATAAAGTCCATTTTTCCGATGGTCACACCATTATGTCGCAGAATGTCGTAAGCGGTTGTCGCGTGAAAGTAAAAATTAGGCAGCGCATAAGACATTAAAAATCCCTGAGCAGTGAAATCACGGCGCGATGCTTTGAACTCGAATCGAACATCGCGATCCAAGAAACCTTCGATCTCAGACGCATCGATTGCCCGAAGAGCCTCCTGCGCATTTGCAACTTTGTCCCGCAAGCCGGAAAAACTGTCCGGAGGCGTTGCCAGACTAGGCGTCGCCAAGCCTGTGCGGACCGCCTCGATAGCGCCGATCGAATGCTCCGCCGTTGATTTTACCTGGTAGGTGAAAGGCAGCATGTCCGGTGCGAGACGCGCTTGGATGATGCTTTCATGCGACAAGCCTTTGTCATCGCAGAAGCTCTCGGCTTTATTCAAGAGCGCGCCAACAGAATCAAGTATTTGCAGGAACGACGGGACGGTGGCAGCGTAGAGTGAGAATGACATTCAGTGAATACTCCGAAAATAGGACACTTGTGATGAGGCTAACTTTTAACGTCGCGAGGGGCGACCGCCAGCGCCGAAATTTTAACTTCCCTCGATTTGTTGATGCGCAGTATGTTTGAGACAACAAATGATATCTAGTTCTATAGTGGAAATAGTGCGGGAATAGTGCGAGGGAATAGTGCGACACACGGGAATAGTGCGACACACACATAACGCCTCTCACACCATCGACGTGATAGCGTACACCACAACGGGGCGAAGTCCTCCACGATCTTACGTTGACGACTGTGCCAAATCAGAGGTCGGTTGAATCAGTATGGACACATACCAACACTCAGACGAACTGAAGTGTGTGTCCATTTATTATTGATTTATTATTGATTTATTATTGCGTTAACAATAATTGATCGATGTCGTCGGGCACCCCGAGCTTGGTTCTTGCGGGCATCTCTTGCAGTTGAACAACAATCCTTGAATGACTGGACAGGCGATATTCGACCCTGACTTTCATGCCCAGCTTCAACATCTGATAGGAACCGTGATTTGACCCATACATTTTGACGTCCGGTAAATCGTAGCCGTGTAAACCCGTGAAGCTATACCGATAGCCGCTCATAATTGCAGTGCTGTCGTTAAAGTCCATCGAATGAATTTCTGCAATTCGAGTCTGGGTGTATTCACTAGCATCGATACCGGCGTGAGCCGAACCCAGCCATGCCAACCATAAAATCAACAATCCAATTCGAACTTTTCTCATGACAGCTCCTGCCTAATTGTTTTTTAACCGTTCCCAGGATGTTCGACCGGTATTTTCACCACGTGAGGTATCGGTCGCCCTGATCTCCAGGGACTTGTCACTTAACTGAGTGACACGATTCCCCCCCATGAATGTGGCATCGGTGGGTACTGCATCCTCAAAGAATGTGCTCGCAACCACGGCGCCACCGGTTGTCCGGTCAGCGTCGTTGAAAACATCATCGTTGTTGAGATCAAATACACCTGCAATGGCACATACCAGACTGCCTGTTGCCGGACAGAAAGCATTCGCCGCGCCACCTGCTTCGACAGTACAGCTGAGTTTTTGTTTCGGTATCACGCTATTAACAAACACAATACCGCCACGTGTCTGAATGTTTCGGATCGCTCTTTCACCGGGGAACTGCGGATCGCTGCCAGTCGTCCCAGGATGATCAAAATCGATGTACCAGCCCAGATCCGTTGCGTAATCAACAGGATTTTTCGATAGCACTCTGACATCCCCCACATTGTCATCATTCGCAATCGAGGTGTAGGTCTGCTCAACCAGACCACTTTTAGTGACGACAGTAGAGCCAACGGTATCCCATATGCCATAAATACTCTGAATCGACTCGGAAACATCATCACCTTCAAAGATATAGCTGCCGCTGGCGAAGATAACAAGGTAGCCACCACAGAGTCTGTCAACCCGGGTTTCCGTCGCATCAAAGGTATAGCAATTAGCGCCGCTGGATATTGTCGGATGTTTCACGATCAAAGGTTGAGTGGTAATCGGCTGCGCTTCATCTAATGCGGTGACCGCGTTATAGTACTTTGCCTGAAAGATCACCTGGGAATCCCAGTTAGCCGGGTTCGGATCACGTAAATCGAATCGATGCATATTACCAAAGCGATCTCCGGCGTAGGCCAAATCGACTGTGCCATTGCCATCCATATCGATGAGACGCGGTATACCCAGACCATTGGCGACACTGACATCCGTTTGTCCCGTATCGATCTGCACAAAATCATAATCTAATGTGCCACAGCCGGATTTAGCAGGATGACACCAGTTGCCGTCGGTGCCGCCGTCCACAAACAAACCGAATAACACCGCGCTACCACTGGTGCTGTTATAGCCATTGCCCATCACGGCTATCCATCGATTCTCTCCGTCTGCCGCACTGACGTTACTCATGGCGATGGTGGGCGTGCTATAGGTATATCCTAAGCCACTAATTTCGAAGCCCTCTGCATCCAGTAATGGCGTGCCACTGCCGTCGACAGGATGGTTATCGTCTTGATCGGTGAATTCCCACATCACGACTTCGTCAGCATTGGCTTCAGTAATGGCATCAGGATCAGTGATGTCGAGTGCAAAATAACCCTTGCCGCCACCCCGGTAACCACCGATTAGCACGGTAGTCCAGTTTTTGTCCTCAATGCTTGAATCACTTCTGAAATCAGGATCGAGATAAACATCATTGACCGCATTCGAAAGATCCACGGTGTAACGATGCGCATAGTTGATACTCAGCAGTTGCTTGATGCGCTGGGAGTAATTTCCGGTAATAATCTGCGCAGGCACATAGCCAAATAACTCCTCACCATCGTCCGCGTCAAAACCGTGCAGCATGCCATCGTTGGAAGAGACATAGACCAGGGCGCGCCGGTTTTCGTTATTTTTCTTAAAGACCTCGTACAGTTCAGCTTGAGGGTACGGCTGGCCGCTGCGCCGAGTTCTATCCGGTGCGCCATAGTAAACCGGCGTCGAACTAACAATATCTCCGAGCCGGCCCTGCACCAAAGGTCTTTCCCTCAAGTTACCCAGCGGCCGTTCATTTGAAGCATCACCCCGCAGATAATTTACATGCTTTAAAATCTGTGCGGCAAACAGCGGGTCGGTACTGGCAATACTATCAGTTGGATCATCTTCCAGAGCTTGCTGCTGGGCGGTATTTAATTCAGTGGATCGAAACGCAATACCCCCTGCACCATTTGATGCGGTAGGGTCGAAACTCAGAATCTCGCGGGTGTCGTAAGTCTTCAGCGCATCGAGTTGCGCAGATGCGCTCCAAACCTGATCTCCGAGGCTACCTGAAGCATCGAATTCTACTGCCACCAGGTCACCGGTACTGTCCTGAATATTATAAAATGCCCGGAACAGCAATGAGCCTTCCTGAATTTCTTGGGAGTTAAAACTCACCGCACTGGCGGTGCCGATGGCTTGCGCGAACTGGTTGAATGCTGTTTCGAGGGCGTATTTCAACTCGGAAGGGTTGCCTGCATTGAGATAGTCACCACGGCCGTTGACCGAGGTGTGGATTAGATCATTGAGTTTTTCATCATCGGTGACTGCGTCTCCCCAGCTAAATGCCTCGGTATAGTCCATTGGCACATCGTTCACATTGAGGCTGCCGTTAACACCAAACGCGATCACAAATGTCGACATATGCTGGTGCATTGTCGGTAGTATTTCCGAGCCACCGAACGCACTGGCCGCCGCTCCCTGCAAATCTCGGTCCGTTGCGGGGACCTCATTTGCCAGGCTCGACAGGTCTCTTTCATAGAAATGCAGGGCCACATCCGCAAGGGTTTGACTGGCAGAATCGGCATATCTGCCGCCGTCCCAGTCACTGTCGCCGTCACCATCGTCGTTGCCGATATCATTACTCGGACCACTGGCATTCCAGAACCCTGCGGTCACCACCAGCGAGAAGTTCTGCTGACAGTTTCCTTCCGGCTCAGGCAGGATGGGACAGGTCCTATCCGACGTGATAATGGTACGACTGTTTAAACATTCAAAATATCGACCAGTGCGCTCCAGGCTGTCTCTGATCGGTGTCGAGTTTGATGATGCATCATTGCGGTAAATGTGCTGCAGCAGATCGCCCTTGTTACCGGCCAATGATGATTCGTTCATTTCCCTGATATTGATATTGTCATTGGTGCCACCGAACGCGCCGAATCCAATTCGCATATTTTCTGAGGCCGCCACGACGCTGCCTAACGAGTTCTTTGAGGTATAGTGGCGCGAGCGGGAAAAACTATAGAAGTTCGCAAAGTTCTGGATTTCTTCCGTATAGGTACAGACACTGCTACTTGCACAATCATCACGGTTGGTACCCCGTGGATAAGTATCTGTTCCCCCATCGCTGGCAGGTTTTATCTCGACCAGGGTGCCTTCAGTGCACGCACCTCCGGAAGATGTGACCGGAGATGTTCCATCGACAACGCCGACGACATTGCCAGGGCAGTTGACCGAATCATCAATATCGGTCCAGACATAGTACTTCGCCAAAAAAACATTCCGATCCCCGTTGGGCATATTACGCGTAACGGTCAGATTAATTTTCGCACTACTGGTTTTATACGGATTCGATATAGCCGATGCTGGGTTGGAATCGACGAATTCGTTATTCCGATTATCGACGCCGATCCATTTGGCGTAAGTCACAGCAGGGTTATAATAGACCTTATTAAAGTCAGCACTACGTAACCGCCAGAGCCCAACACCCGGATCATTGTTCTCGCTGTCAGCGTACTTGGTTCTGCCACTTCCGTCTTCCGGTAAGAAGTAGGTCTTGGTCTGGTTACCTACAGCGTAATAGCCTTCACTCTGATCGGTCAGAATGTCTGATGCCATACTCTCGGAATCATCCAGCAATAAAAATACATTAGGGATGGCTGGCACCGGCAACTCCAGCGGACCTTGCGACAAGTCCTCTGCATCAGCAATCAGGTTCTCATTGCTGACCGCCTGCGCGGCGGCTTTCGCGATATTGACGTACACCACACCTAATGCGCAATGCGCCTCACTGTCGTCAACCGCGTCGTCGCAGACCCGATACACAAAGTTATCAATCCCATCATCAGTCGCATTGGTACCATCGGTGGGTTCAAAAATAAACTCTCCGGTTGTTACCACCATACCCGCTTCGTTCGTGAAGACGACGGTTGACAACAGTGACGTCGTCCCCGGTACGGCCAAGTTTGACTGGGGCGAGGTATAATACAACGTCGAACTATCCTGATCCCAGGATTTCGAAATATCCCCGAGCGATATCCGGTAGTTCAGGGTGCCTGTATTTGCTGGCGACGGCACTATGGAGGTCGCGACCAACTTTAGATCCTGGTCCATATAGTAATCGTCGGTGGTGCTGATCACTCGATGACAGGGCGTCGACGCGGAAAATGTATAAAAGTTTTTCAAGGGCGCAAGATAAATTGGCAACACGTCAAGCGAGTTGCCGTCGCTATCATACTCTTCGCAGACGGTCGCGCCGGGTGCATCCTCGACATCGTTAAGATTCACGACGATAGTGGCGGTATCGGTCAAACCACCGCTGTCGGTCACCTCAACCGTCAGCGAATAGACAGGGCTGCTTTCAAAATTCAACAATTCCTGATCCGGTGTATTAGAGCCGACGACCAATTCCCCGCTACTGTTAACCCGAAATTCTGCCGGTGACGACAGTCCAGCAATAATGGCGTAGGTAAAACTGTCTCCGGTGTCGACATCCGTCACCGCAAGGTCAGTGAGATAAACATCGCTGACCGAGTTTTCGTCGATGCTGACGTTCTGATCACCAATAATCGGTGCATCATTCGCACCGGTAATCGTGATGGTAATCGTCGTCGTTGCACCACTACCGTTGCTGTCACCGGTGTTAATGATGAAGCTGTCAGCTACGACTTCCCCCGCATACAATCGATCCGTCGCGCTGCCATTGTTGTTGTTAATGGAATAGGTCCAGGAACCTGCCGTATTGGTGACCTCGAGCGAACCATAGGTCCCAGCCTGCGCGCCGGTGATAAAGACGCCTTCGCCGGTATCGGCATCTGTAATTGTCAGGGCACCGCTGATGCTAGAAACCGTATCTTCAGTCATTGAACCTGCATTCGTACCACTAAATAAAGGTGCATCATTGGCTCCAGTGACGGTGATGCTAATGGTGGTGGTCGCTCCGGCGCTGCCATTATTATCGTCGGTGTTAATCGTGAAGACGTCAGTCACCACCGCACCGGCATTGAGGAGGTCCGACGCACTGCCATCGGTGTTATCGATGGTGTAAGTCCAGGCACCTGCCGTGCTGGCGATCGCCAGTGAACCATAGGTGCCGGTGAGGATCTCTACCTGAAACCCACCTTCACCATTGTCGACATCTGTAATCGTCAATGTGCTGCTGATTGACACGACATCGTCTTCGATAATCGAGCCCGTGGCGGTACCGCCAATGACCGGCGAGTCATTCACTCCTGACACCGTGACATTGATGTCTGCGACACCTGATTGGCCAGTCGCGTCTTCCGTAATGTATTGGGTGGTGAAGCCGCCAATGTTATCGACAACCGATTCTCCGGTGGCGAGACTCTCGAATAGGCCGTTCGGGTCGTACACGAAACTACCATCATAGTTAAGGGTAAACGTAGCACCTGAATTTGCCGTACCTTGCACGCCCGGCGTAAACCCTGGCGTCAGGTTGATCGCATACACCTGATGCGATACACCGCCGACATCGTTAACCAGCACACCTGGAGCGGGTACGATCAGGGGACTGTCTTCATCCGTGGAATAATTATCGTTATTGGTAACCGGATTCGCCCAGCAATTGGCGCCTGCGGTGGTGGCAAGCAGGAAAACCAAAATGCCCGGAAGCTTCAGCCTTGATTTCATGTAATCAGTATTTATCATTTTTTTATCTGCGACCAACGACTGCGCCGAAGCCTCCATTGAGTCCATGGCGTTTATCGCAAGTTTTATCGCTGTTAAGGGCTCTGATCAAAATTTCTTACCGTAGTAGCTTTGCAATAGCACCTTGGCGGCGGCTGTTTTTCCAACCCCCTGTGCTGTCACACGAAAAACTTGGGTTCTGTCTGCGCCGGAGCCGCCGGCAACATTGTCAAGATTTAATCTGTCGTCATCTGAGACGATGGTGCCAACAAACTCGATCATGTAGCGAGGCTGATCCTGGCCATCGCTGTAATCCGCCGCCACAGAATTCGTGTCGGTCCAGTTCGCATCGTCTTCCCAGCGGGCTATTTCCCCGACCGCGTTCGCTTCATATTTGCCGTCGGCGTTTGCTTCGTAAGCGGTGATCACTGTTTCAGCCTCCACCACCGCTTCCGCCGTCTGAATTGCAGCTTCAGCGGACCGAAGCGCGACACTGCTGTCGACGCTGTTCCTGGCCATTGTTTCTGACAGACTGGTCATCTGAATCGAGGACGTGCCAAGCAAAGTTAGAATCAACAGCGTCACCAGCGTCACCACCAGCACCACCCCCCTCTGCTGTGTCTTACCCATATCCACCTTATTCACCTTGTTTACCCCTCAATTCTTTAATACCAATGTCTGGCTAAAGGTTCTGCGTAACAGACCATCAACCGTCTCGCCCGGCCAGCAAAACTGGCGACCACCCGCACCGTCACCGAGACAGCCGTGAGTTGGTGTGGTACTACCGTCCACATCATCGACAGAATGAGCCGTGACGCTGATGCGCAATGTACGCACGTTGGAAAAATTGGTTACCGCATTCGCATCGAGGTATCGATTGGGGATATCGTCGTTGTCCGTATCGACGCCGTAGGTAATCTGTAAGTCTTCTATCCCTTGGACAATCTCCACCGGTTTATTGACCCCTCGCTTGCGCCATAACGACATGGGTTTGTTGCCCGATTTGTTTTCGCCGTTACTTTCCCGAATGTAATAGGTATCCGAAATGATCGCGGAAACGTAGGCGTTGGTTTCATAGGTGTTAAACTCCGCCAGGCGGGTATGGGCATTGGTATAGCCGTCGGCATCAGCGCCACCATCATGCTCAATCTTCAAATCGGCATCGAAGCCTGTGACCCGAAAGATCGTGCCCTTTTCGCAGTCGTGGATATAGGCCATATAATCGACCCCGAAGTCATAAGCCGTATCGTCCAGCTCAATCAGTTCGTCAGAGGAAACCATACCAACAGCCAATCTGTGTTTTTTACTGTCGATGTAGTTAAAGGTCACAATGTCCGTACCCCGCAGAATCTTATCCGTATCGATGCCATTGCCAGGCCCAATCGTACCGGCTGCATAGATATTCGAGTCAATACCACCAACCGTCTTTGGCAGTACATTGTGAATGTTAGGCTGCCACGCCGTGAGCCCACCTTCGTAACCAATCATATTGTTGGTTAGGTTAAATTCGTACGGGGGCGCGGCCAGAAATGTTTTATAGACCTCTTCATTTTTTGAATAGCAGCCTTTGAATCCCGCCATGCGTCCGGATCGCGCCAACACGCTGATCGCAAACCTGCCGGATTCCTGCATAAACGACTGGCCAGTGAGTAAGCTATAGCTTCTGGAATTGGCGACGAAGAGTTGCACGACGCCCAGCATCAACAACGAAGACAGCGCTAACCCGACCAGCACCTCGGTCAATGTGAAGCCCAACTGCCTTGAAGACTGTCTGATTACCCTCATTGCGGCACCCGCATAAATAATTGAACTGAAGTCGTCGTGTTTGTTCTTACGTCGGCCCATTGCACCGTGATGGCGTACTCATCATCGAGCGTCTGTATGGATGCCTGGCCGGACGGCAAACTGCCGGTAATGCCCAGATTGGTGCAAGACTCATAGGTCGCCCCTTCAGCATCAACGGAACTTATGGAACAGAGCCATTGCGCAACGTCGTAGGCTTCCAATTCGGTCGGTGAACAATCATCGAGTGAGCAATCCGTTACCAGAGCCGGTTCGTCGCCCATTGCGATAGGGCCATAGGTTGAACTGGTGCTGGCGTCAATTCTGTCAACCAGGTCCACTGTTAACTGGCTTGCTTCAATTCTCAATAAGGCGTTTCTGTTGTACGACAGTGCCGTTAACTGCATACCCGTGATACCCAACAACCCCACCGAAAGGATCAGGGTGGAAATAAGTACTTCGATTAGGGTGAATCCCTGACTAATTTTCATATTCAGCTACAGGCCGGCTGTTTCGCGGCATCGGCGTCATTGGGACGATGAGATTTGGGCCGACCGATCAGCGCAATAAAAATTCGTCGGTCGGTTTGACTAGTGCACAGATCAATCTTTTGCACGACGCCGTCCGCCAGTTCGCCCAGATAGTTAAACTGAATGGAGGACGCATTTTCTATACTGTTCAGGCTGACATTGCCGACTAAGGCAGGGAAACTGCGAATAAGCGTCCCCGAACAATCTCCCGGGTCGCCTTCCACCACACACCATCCTGCGCCAAATTCGTTGCTGGTATCACTCGCATCCAAAGCCTGAATACTGGTGGTGCCGCCAATTTTCAGCGCCTCACTGCGGGCCAAATTGACGGTCAGCAGAAATTCGTTCACGTCGGTGGCCGCCTGATTACGGGCGATCATGGCCGTAAAGGACGGCATCGCTATGTTGAAAGCAATGGCGACGATTGTCAGCACCACCATTAGCTCCACTAGGCTAAAACCCGTGTTAGATCTTTGCACAACCGCTACCGAGAAAAGACCACGAAAAGGAAAACGTTTGCTACTCATAGGGCATCCACGAAATTAAAACCGCTTGGATGTATGTTATAACTTACAAATGTAAGGATAATGTAAACAAAGGGATAATCGGCACATTTTGCTGCCCGAATGGGCAACAAAGATCAAATCGCGAAATAGCGCAAAGTAGTGCCAAAATAGTGCGACACACACATAAAGCATCTCACACTATCGAAGTGATAGCGCACAGCGCTTGGGGCCGAAGTCCCCCACAATCTTACGTTGACGACTGCGTCAATCAGATACCGCTTAAATCAGTATGGACACATGGCAACACCCAGACGCCAACTGATTGATCCCGACTATCCGATGCACTATCACATTGTCTCGCGGTGTGTGCGCCGAAGCTGGTTGTGTGGTGTTGATCGTCTTGCTCGAAAAAACTATGAGCATCGTAAAGATTGGCTAAAGCAGCGCATGTTGCATCTGGCTCAGTACTTCGCAGTCGCCATCGATGCCTTTGCCATCATGAGCAATCACTTTCATTTGGTCGTGTATTTTGATCCGCAGGAGAGTTTTCGATGGCCTGATAAGGAAGTTGCAGACCGCTGGTTAAAGGTGTTTCCACCAAGCGCAAACATCGCGTCTGAATCAGATCAGGTAGCACTTTTTAATTTGCACCGTGAACGCTTGCTGTTATCACCCGAACGCTTGCTTCATGCTAGGCAAACGCTGGGTTCACTGTCGATGTTCATGAAACATTTAAAACAACCGATATCCTATCAAGCTAACCGCGAAGATAAGTGTTCTGGACATTTCTTCGAAGGTCGGTTTTATTCAGGCGCACTGCTTGATGAAAATGCGGTTATTGCTGCCATGGCTTATGTCGACCTCAATCCAATACGTGCCCGCATCACACAGCATATCGAGCAGTACAAGGCAGCGTCTGGCTATACACGTGCACGGATTGCAAAGAACACACCTACACGCCTGCAAGATGCGATGCAGCCTTTGGCGTCAGGTCTTAACCAGGACAGGCCTGCACTCAGCATCCGTTTAGAAGGGTTTCTTAATATCCTGAAGCAATATGAAATCGAATACGGCGAACCTGCATCTAGAACCAAAACGAGTCGGTGGCACAACCGCATTGCCTCACTTCGAAAACGACAACGTGCCTTCGGCACTGCAAGCGCGTTATCTTCTTGGCGAACAGACCGCGGTTGGTCTACAACCGAAACGCCCTTGCCTGCTGATTAAAAACGAAAGCTATTTAAGAGCACTTAGAAAGAATATCTAGCCAACGAAGCGCCTATTCTTTCAAGTCTATTCTGTTCAGAGAAAACGACCAAACCCAATCACACAAATCCCGATCAATCTAACGATAATGTTAAGGAGACTGAGATGAGGTGTGTGTCCATTTAATAAAGGTGGAGTGTGTGTCCATTTAATAATTTAATACACGGCGTCTCGCATTGGGTTGCCGTCAGCCCAATGCGAATGAGCTACAATTTTACTTCACGAACAACTGCAAAACCCCCGTGCCTTCTAAGACACTGTCTACTCGATTACGATCCACATCACCCAGAGCCACATAAGCCTCACGTAACCACTGAAGGCACTTGGCCTGATAAACAAAAGGATTTTGCTGCCAAGGTCTGCCGTCCAATTCCATTTCAAGTTTTTCGGATTTTTCCATGACCGCTTTCGCATTACCGATGAGATAAGGTGCGTAGATTCGTCCCACTTCAGTAAGAATATTTTTCAATGTTTCAGGCGGATTATTGATATCCAACCAGTCATCGTCTGAAACCAGATAACCAGACAACTCTTCCACCACTTCAACCCAGGCGTAAACTCGCGGGCACTCTGAGAGAATAAACGCTTGGGGGGTGGGATCAAACAAAGCCAGACAAGTTAGCTGACCATAGACAGCGAAGTCCGACGAACCAGGGCGCTCTCCCATCAAGAACGGATGCTCAGTCAAATGTTTGTCGAGAAGATGAATAAAGCGCTTGAAGCTATCCTCAATTGTCGGCTTCGTTACGTCGTTAGAACCCACATACGACAACCGTGAAATCTGCCTCTCACGAACGAATTCACTCATTGGTTGGACCTGATCTTCTGGTGTAGAGATCCCGCCCCATCTTGGCAAAATATCTCCGCCTTTCTTAATGTCTGCATCATAGTGCCAGCGATAGTGGAACATGGCCTTGGTAAGCCATTCATCACCATAGTCTTCGAGCAACATATCAATAAACGCCAGTGCAGGATCCGAAGGAATCACCGAGCGTCCTTCGTACTCTGACTCAAACCTCCGAATAATTGGACTGGAGTCCGTAACAGCAACTTCCCCCCCTTTTTCATCTTGATAATAGAAGGTGGGTAACAAGGACACTTTCGGTTGGACACGCTCTTTTCTGTGCTTGCCTTCACTCGAACCAAAAATGCGGGCGTTACGCTCCAACCGATAGGGAATGTGCCGAAAGCGCATCACACCTAGCATTTTGCGTGTGTAAGGAGAGCCCGGGGCTCCCATGAGTTCTTGTACTTTTCTTTTTTCAACCAATGTTATATCTCCTAAATTCCTAAACGTCATTCTTAGATTAACCCAAAATTTCGAGACCACGTTCAATACACCACATCGCAGACAGGCCGCCAAGCAGATAAACGGGAATCTGCAATAGCTTTTGAATAGCAATCCGCTGCAAAACTATTGGCCGATTAATTGACCACCACAACGCCAGCACAAACACCACAAATACAATCTGACCAATCTCTATCCCAACATTAAAAAACAGCAATGCCAATGGCACATTACCCTGGGGCAATCCAATTTCAGCCAACGCACCGGCAAAGCCCATACCGTGCAGCAATCCGAACCCACTGGCCAACCACCAAGGGTGTCGTTTGAAGAAGCCGCCGTTGTCTTTCCTGGCAAGCGCCAATGCCAAAACAAAAATGCTCACCGCAATCGCAAACTCTATGAGAGCAACGGGATAAGTTAATAACCCAAGCGTCACTAGCGCCAATGTCACGCTATGGCCAACAGTGAACGCCGTAACAGTCCACAACAAACGCGCGCCACCACCCACTAACAGCAATAGTCCAAACACGAACATTAAGTGATCTGGTCCCTCCCAGATATGCTCAGCACCTAGTACTGAATATTCTGCCATGACTTTCGATTCGCTAGGCTGAGCAGGTATTAGAAACTCCATCGCTTCTGCATTCACGACACTTTGATAGCTACGACCATCTATTAAGCGAAGCATCACCATGGCTGAAGCCTGGTTTTCCGCTAATCCCTTAACACCGAGTCTCCGATCCACCAATCCTTTCGTACCCAGTTGCGAACAATCCAACGTCCAACTGGAAACCGTGCCTGTACCCTCTCTCGTTACGGGCTTTTCAGACTTTACCAGGCAGCTAACAGGCCAAGTCGGTTGCAGGGAAATATTGCTAGTGGCTTCCGTGGGTGTTTTCCAAACAACGTTATAGTTGTATTCAGAGGTTTGAACAAACTTTAATAGTGAAGGCGCAAATCGGTGCGCTTCAGCCTCTTTTGGAAGCAACAACACAATGAGTAGCATTAGGGAGACGCTAAGTCGCATTACTGGCAACCCTGCTCATTCGACGCGCCACCCTGCATCACATATTCAGATCGAAGTGTCGCAATCGCGCACCGCAACGCTCGTTTCTCCGCACTGTAGTTAAGATCGATCAGTAGCTGTTGTTGTATTTCTTGTAACTCGGCATCGCGCGTTGGCTCATAGTCTGCAAGCCAAATGTAGTGCAAACCGTATGCGGAAGGCATTGGGCCGAGCCACCCCAGCTTGGCAGACTCTCTTTCCATCGCTTCAACCAGCGCTTCGACAAAATGCCTGCCAAAATTCCGTGCAAGCTGTTCTGGCGTTTGACGCAAAAATCTATGCCCCTGCATAAAGGGCGCCCCCAACGTCCTCGCAGCTTGAATATCGAGCTTTTCATCCGATATTTTTGCGATAACTGACCGCATTTTGGCGGCTTGATCTGTGCCAAAAAATATATGCTCAAACGAATATAGTGGCGGATGCTGCAACTCAGATTTTCTGCTTTCAAACGCGGCTTCAACGTCTTCTGCAGTTGGCGGGAAAGGAGGATAGTTTGCCAGCAACCGCTGCTCCATCATTTGGATTAGCCTTCGTTTGACCACTTCATCGTCAAGGTGCAATCGCATTTCTAAGGCTTGCTCAAACAACTCTGCATCTGAGCTACTCTGCGCAAACTGCAAAAACTTCATATTGCGAATAAGTCTTTCGTAAACAATTGAATCATGAAGATGAAACTCAAGACCAAGCGCATGTTGCATCAGCATATCTCGATCAAGCTCGACCGCGATGAACCCGGACAGTTGTTCTTCAGTGGGCTCACGTCCCGTACTGCTTCGCCACTGTTCTTTTAGCGTCACAATTCGAGCTTCACTCAAAGGTTCGACAGTCGGCTTAGGTTCTGGAAAGAGCGTAGATTGTAGTAGATACAATACCCCACCCAGCACTATAAAGTGCAGCCATGGCTTGTTTAGTCTGCTTAACCTACTCACGCTTGATTCACTCTCATCTGACCCGGACTAAACGCGTTTGCTGAGTAATTATTCCCATTCCAATACGTAGTGAATGGGTGAAGACCATGCTCGTTCTTGAATTGTGGCCGGTAGGTCCGGTCTTGGCGCAACACCTGCTCGGTTCGCGTCCCAGGTAGACCAACGACAGGTTGGGTTCTCTATCGCACGCGCATAGTAAAACGCTCGCTCATCTGCCTTAAAGTCAGGATCTCGCCATAACGCGGAGAGTTGCGCTGCGCCGGTTTCTTCGTTGATGGAACAGTCACTGATATCAACCTTTGCACCATTGTCAGGGCAGCGGTTTGTTTTTGAGTTAACTGCAGCACCGCCCGCACAAGCTACGTCAACGACCTCCTCATGAGTGCCGTCTGCATCAACCCAACCTTTCACAATCTGCAATCGTTGCAGCGGTGCGCTTTGGGTATCCGCTGATGCCATCACAAGAAAACCGGGCTGAATCGATTGCTCTCCCTCAGTCGCCGCATACGGTCCAAGGTTGCCCCCCATTGTCACGCCCGTGGCATACGCTCGTTCGATACCATCTGCCTGCGTCAGCAGGCTTTCATCAAACCCGTACCCTGCAAACAGCCGGATCTGCATACGTGGACCAGATGTCGCGTAGACTTCTTTTCTGCGGAAGGCGCTATATAGGGACTCTCGTGTATTCTCCTCCGCCCAGGCTGCTGCAATACCAGACGCGCCAAAGGTAGGGGTTGCTCCAGCCGTATAAATCCTGCCATTAGTTTTCACTCGCAACCCGGGATTACCGCTAAACTTGGCTAGAACTCTGGTTGCTTGATATTCAAGTTCACCCGCCAGCCCGCTGACAGGTACCGACCCTCGTTGTTCTGCGGTGCCTGACAGCAAACCCAGTTTAGAGACAAAATTTGACTCAACGTTTTGGCTAGCGCCTGTATGCGTATCACTCGAACCGATGAATCCAAATTGGTAGGGATTGGTCATACCCTGCTGCTCTAATGCCAAACCATTTAACAAGGCTTCTCGCACGTATGAGCCTTTAACCTGGCTTAAGGCATTGGTTGCAACGCGATAAGGCATAATTTCGAAGCTCGCAAATTCATCCCTGGATGACAATATTGGATGGGTCTCTGACGTCCCTTTTATCTGCGTAATCTCGACGATCGGTTCATTACGAATCCGCTGCTCTGCATAGTCGTCATCCAGAGGATCCCCAGCCCAATCAACGAGCTTAAACATTTGCCCGTTAGAGCCATTTGAATTGTGAGGAATCGCCAAACTCTCAACGCCTTTGGATCGAAGGTCATCCATCCATTGCCAGAGGTCTTCAGGGTTTTGGGAATGCAGGCGAGAGAAAGGTTCGCGGGGCAGCTTGTTGGTATCTTGGAACACGACGTTTCTATGCAAGTTGCCCCTGTCGTCCGAACTAGAGGTATATTCGTAGGCAGCAAAGGTTGTGAACCTGCCTGGTTCATAAAATTCGTCTGCCGCGTTGATTGAGTCTCGCCAGGCACTCCGAACGACGCCCAGCACCTCATCTCTATCTAATTCGCCGCTACGAATCTGTGAGACAGCTGCAGGCATAAAAGAGCTGAATGTACCCATTCGATTCAATACATCCAGTGAACCCGCGCCCATATTCTCCGGCGCATTCAAGCCATGATAGGGTTCTGAAAACGAGTTCTTTGAAAACTCGGTGGATGTATCTGCCGCAGCTTCAGCAAGACCTAAAAACATGCCATGGTCCGTCACCGCATAGAAATCTAACGGGCGGGATAGCTGCATGTTGAAGCCTGCCGGGTTAGCGATAGCTTCACCTTTCGCAAAGCGGTAAGCGTCGTAAGGTGTTGCTAGTGTGCCGAAGGCATAGGCATCAAAAGAGTATGTGGTATGAACGTGTAAGTCTCCAAAATAGGCTTTACGTTCTACGGGCGCTTTGACAATCGATTCCACCCCAGAAGCCCCGAGCTCGAGGAGTTCGGTTTCAGTTTCAAAAATCTGTGCAGACCGCGTACCATTAACCGCTTGTTGTTCATACCTAACATCAGCCACTGCGGTTTGCGCAATAAGGCTTTCGTCAGTATGCGCTTCAGAAGGCTGACTCAGTGCCTGATTTGAGCCATCCGAGCAAGCCGTGAGCAATAGCGCCAATGCAATGAAAACAACTGATTTTTGTTGATTGGCTAATCTATTGATCATATAGGACTCCAATTTTTATCATTCCTTGTTCTTAGTTAAAGGCTAAGAGTTAGGGGTTAGGGTCGATTGACGACAATCTCATCGCTACCGATGGGCAATTCAAATGACATCAAATCTTCAGCCAGCAGAAAGTTGTCTGGCATCCCTCGCTTAAATACATCTTCCAAAACAACGTTCAATGGCACTGGCACTAAGTGATAAAATGCCACCATATCAACATTCGATTGCTCACCTAGTTCAATCAGAGAATCCGTCGAAGCGTGATAATCCATCACATCCGAGACAATTTTTGACTGCCGAGACCGACCGGCCGCGCTCATCGCTTTCGACAACGCGGTCACGGTAGGAACTGATAAAGCATCGTGTAGCAAGAGATCAGCACCATCAACGATCTCTCGCGTATCGCCGTTCACGTTGCTGTCGCCTGAAACAACCACGCTACGGCCCTTATAATCAAATCGATAACCCACCGCAGGTTCAATCGGCGGGTGCTCAGTCACATACGCAGTTATCTTTAAATCGCGATCTTCAAAGATAACACCGGGGGCAATGGTTTTGTGTTGCAACACGCCGAGCTCTGGCGCAAGCAACGCTTCGCCATGGTGACCCGTTCGATAAATACGGTCTAATCTATAACTCGCGTTAACGCCATCTATCACTTCACCAACGCCGGAAGGGCCAAACACGGTTAAAGGAGTCGGCCGGCCAGACACCCAGGAACCAAGGTTTACCTCGTAAATTTCGGCGATGTGATCAGAGTGAAAATGAGTGAGCAACATACCTTGCAGACGTTCTGTGGGTAATCCCATGCGATTAATGTTGTCAGTAGAACCAGCGCCGGAATCAATCAGATAGAAATGTTCTGGGGTTACGATGGCGATACACGCTTGAGCCTGCCCCATACCTAACGGGGAAGCACTGCCGCATACAAAAATTCTGAGACTATTAGATTCCGAAAAGCCTTCACTCGCTCGTTCGGCGATCGCTGCAGTACCGCGATCCAAAGCAATGTCCTGAACCGCAGGTAACTTAAATAGCGCTCTGCCAATACCTGCCAAAACAACAAGTGTCAGGATAACGATGATCACTTTCTTCATTGAGTGAAATTCCGTTTCTCTTATTGATTTTTAAGTGTAGCGACGCCAGGCAGATATTGAATCGGTGACGACCACGCCCTCTCCTGCAAAGTCGCCGCTAAATCAGATCGCGGCTTAGTGCCAGCACGAATCGCGTCCCAGGTATTCCATCGGCAGGTTGGATTTTCGAGTACACGGGCATAATAGAAAGCGCGCTCGCTAGCGTCGAAATTAGGATCCGTCCAAGTTGAACTCAGCTCAGCGCTGCCCGTCCTTGCTTTGTAGGTGCAATCGCTTAAGTTAACGGTGGCCCCGTTGTCAGGACAGCGATTTGTTTCCGGGTTAACCGCTACGCCATCAGCGCAAGCCACATCGATCACGTCTTCATGGGTTTCGCCTGCCGCGTCGATCCAACCTTTGATTATCTGCAATCGCTGTAACGGCGCACTATTCGCATCAGCTTGCGCCCAGATAGCAAATTGTGGGGCCTTTCTTGAGGTAGAGGTAGAGGTAGAGGTAGAATTCGAATCTAGATTTGCTCCCATCGGGACGCCGTTAGCATAGGCGTAAGCTACACCATCTGACCTTTGTGTTAAGTCTTTTGGTAAATCGTAGCCCGCAAAAAATCGCACGCGAATTCTTGGTCCAGAGGTCGCAAACGTTTCTTTACGACGCAAAGCGGCATAGATCGACGCTCGAGTATTTTCTTCCGCCCATACCGCTGCCAAGCCCGAAGCGCCAAATTCTGTTTGCTGACTTCCCAGATAACTTTCTCCGTCAACCTCCGCGACACTCTGGCCTGGAAGAAAGCCAATCAACGTGCTTTCTATAAAGCTAACAGGCACGGAGCCTCGTGTTTGTGCATCGGCGGACAAGAGACCGAGCTTGGAAGAAAAGTTGGACTCATCATTTTGCGATGCAGCGGTATGTGTATCGCTAGACCCAATAAAACCAAACGCGAAAGGATTGGTGATGCCCTGCTCTTCTAATTCCAAACCGTGTCGCAGTGCTTCTCGCACATAACTGCCTTCAGGTTTACTGGCAATGGGCTTGCCCATTCCAACGCCTCGCGTGCTCACCAGCTCAAAGCCCGCCCATTCATCACGAGTGGACAATGCGGGGTGCGTTTCAGACGTACCTTTAATCTGCGTGATTTCGACCAAGGGTTCGTTGCGAATACGTTTGACCGCGTATTCATCATCTATAGGATCCCCCGCCCAATCAAACAACTGAAACATATGGCCATTTGATTTGTTGGAGTTATGCGGAATAGCTAACGATTCAACACCCGCTTCTCGCAGTGTATCCATCCAATCCCAAAGATCCTCGGCGTTTCTTGAGTGCATTCGGGAAAAGGGTACCTCTGGTACACGGTCGCTGCTTTGAAAAATCACATTGCGATGCAGGCTACCATTGTCGTCTGCTGTGGTTGAGTATTCATAGGCGACAAAGGTCGTGAAGTGGCCGGGGTTGTTGTGCTCGTCCGCAGCATTAATCGAATCTGCCCATGCGTTGCGCATAATCGCCAATGGTTCTTCAGGGCTAACTTCACCCTCAACAATTGCCAGAGCCAAGGCCCGCGCAAGGCCAAAGCTGCGCATTCGATCCAGCGTACTCCATCGATCCATGTTGTCCGGCGCATTAAGATCGTGAACAACTTTAGCAAAAGCGTATTTAGAAAATTCAGTGCTGGTATCAGCCGCCACTGGGGAAACGCCCATAAAAAAACCGTGATCGGTGACACCATAAAAATCCAACGGTGCTTGCAACTGAATGTCAAAACCCGCGGGATGCTTAATGGCTTCACCCTTAGCAAATCGATACGCGTCATAAGGACTGGCCAATGTACCGAATGCATAAGCATCAAATGAATATTTAGTATGTACATGCAGGTCACCGAAATAGGCATTGCGGTCTAGGTTAACTGGCGGCTTGTCGGCCTGGTTCAAATTCACTTTTAAACCAGAGCGACGATCAATAATTTTATGCTCAGTTTCAAACAGCGGTTGTGCAAGTGCAGCACGCTGCTCGGCGGTCGGCTGGTTGCTGCCTCCGCAAGCAATGAGCGTCAACAGGGCAAGTATGCAAACGGCTAATTTGGTTTTACCGATCATTGTTCTACTGATCATTGTTCTAACGATCATTGTTCTACTGATCATTTTTTTGCCGATCATTTCATCGCCCCTTTTTAGCATAATGCTAAGTTTGAATAACGAGATGATAACTGTAGAATGACGGCATCGCAAGCTAACCATTTAAGCCAACCATCCAAAAACGAGAGTGGAACGAATCTATGGCCAAAACAGCAACCGAAAGCCCGAAACCCAAGCGAAGTCGTGCTGAAACGGAGCGCCGTCTTATTGACGTCGCGCTTGAGCTGATTCGAGACAAGGGTGTGCTAGCTGGGCTGAATCTTCGCGAAGTCGCCGAAGGTGCGGGCGTCAATCGAGGGAATATCTATCACTACTTTGGTTCAAGGCAAGAACTCCTGCGTGCGGCGATTAACCGACAATTCGAAGCAATCGTGGACTCTCTATCCAAGAGTAACTCGGAGACTGGCTTCGTCGCACGAAGGTTGCACCCCTTTCGCTCAAACAACAGCAACAACAAGAACAATGACAGCATGCTTCGTGCGCTGCTTGTTCTGGATGGTGATGATACCGTTGACCCGATTCCGCTTTTCGAAGGGGGACTTAGCCAACTAAGGAAAGATGTTATCGATGGCGATATTGATCGCGGCCATGACCTAGAAGCACTGCAAGTCGCATTGTCTGCCTTGCTACGCGGCTATCGCATCTTTCGCCTGCCCTATGCAAAGCGAGTTGGGGTGGCACCAAAAGAACTTGATGAGCGAGTAAGCAAGATTTTGCGCACCTGGCTTGAAGCTTTGGCAGAACCGCCCGCGGACAGCCAAAACAGCAAACTGAAATAACATAAGAATGAGGCTGTCGGTCCACAACATGTTGCAGATAGCTTTGCGTCGTCGATGTTAGTTTAGCTTACCTTCTCATCTACCTGCCTGACGACATCGGCGCAGGGTTGTCTCTCCGCATTGCCGCCAAAGCGGTCCATATCCAGCATCACTCTATATAGCTTGGGCCAGACGCCTTGGGTGATTGGGCGACAAATCCACGGCACGTGTTTTTCGACGTCATCAGAAGCAGCGTCTACTTGGCGCATAATCAGAAAAGCAGATTTGCATATCTGAGAAATTCAGCGGAAAAATTCAGGACATCCATCATTTAGTTAACCACCTACATTTCTATCCGCCATTAACTTACACTTCATAAGTTCGTCAGTTGATTTTCTAGGTTCGATCGCTTGCAAGCCCCTAGACTAATTTTATGTGAGCCATACCGAATTGATGGATACACTGATTTTTTTACAAGGTAATTGAAAAACTAAAACTAAAACTAAAACTGAGAAGTCTATGAGTAGATTCAATGGTAAAGCTGTCATC
>Ga0307995_1000038_pt1 | contig 91093 bp, 89 predicted proteins | sample EllFjometagen262_FD_203132 | JGI IMG/M metagenome (GOLD analysis project Ga0307995, IMG submission 203132) | Marine microbial communities from Ellis Fjord, Antarctic Ocean - #262 | ecosystem: Environmental > Aquatic > Marine > Unclassified | place: Southern Ocean | collected 2014-11-02 | reverse complement strand
AAAGCCCATTACATACTACGCCCGTTATCTGGTTGAGCTGAGTCTCTAGTTTTCTCGGATCGAGAATTTCGAGATTATAGATGTCGAGAATATTATTTCCGTTGTCGGTTACACAGCCTTCCCTATAGACAGGGTCACCGCCAAGTTTCACGATTTCTCTGGCGACATAGCTGCGTGCCATTGGGATAACTTCAACCGGTAAGGGGAATTTACCTAGTACTGGCACCATTTTCGATTCGTCTGCTATGCACACAAATTCTTCGGACGCTGCAGCGATGATTTTCTCGCGCGTTAATGCGGCCCCTCCCCCTTTGATAAGCTGTAAGTGTTCATTGGTCTCGTCGGCGCCATCAACATAGACACGTAAAGTGCCAGCACTATTCAGATCTAACACGGGTATGTTGAGTTCCTTTAGCCGCCTAGCGGATTCTTCGGAGCTTGCAACGGTGGCGTATACTTTGTGTTGAATTTTACCGAGTTCGGCGATAAATAAATTTGCCGTGGATCCGGTACCTACACCGATAACGGTGTCGTTCTCCAATAGGGATTCCACGTATTCAAAGGCGGTTCGTGCTACGGCTTGCTTAAGCTCATCTTGTGTCATTGCTAACCCTCGTTCATTTTTATTCGTGTGCGGAAGCAACTTGCCCTAGCAGCTGGCCCATTGCAACACTGGAAGTAGCTTCAAGTGAAGATTCAAAATTCATTGTATCGCGTGGAAACAATACGATGGCAGTAGAACCAAGGCGAAATCGTCCTAATTCGCCGCCTAACGGAAGCTGTACAGCGGGAGCTTGATTCGAGTAGTCGGTTATCTGAATCTCACGTTTACCCTTAGTTGGACAAACTTCTCCCGCCCAGACTGTATCTATTCCGGCGACAATCATCGCGCCAACTAAAATGACGGCCATCGGACCGAGCTCTGTATCGAACAGGCAGATGAGTCGTTCATTTCTTGCAAATAAATTCGGGACGGAATCGGCTGTAGTTTGATTCACTGAGAATAGTTTGCCTGGCACATAGATTGTCTTCTTCAAAACCCCAGCCATCGGCATGTGCACGCGATGATAGTCTTTAGGGGAGAGGTAGATCGTGGCGAACTTGCCTGTTTGAAATAGCGCTGCCATCTGCGCGTCACCGGCAAGTAGGCTCTTGCAGCTATAATGCTTACCCTTTGCTTGCAGAAGCTTCCCGTCCGTTATATTGCCCAGCTGACTAACGGCTCCATCGGCAGGGCATACTATCGCGCCTTGAGAACTGGCAAGTGGCCTTGCGTCAGCTTGTAATTCACGAGTAAAGAAAGCGTTGAAGTTCCGAAACTTTTCTATTTCTTGGATTTTCGCCTGACTCAGATCTACCTTGTAACGCTTGATAAAGGTGCGAATAAATAGTTTACGCAATAGATGGTTCTGCGCCAGTATTCCAACACCTCGGGATAGCAGGTGATGTGGTAGGAGATACTGAAATAATATAAATAGGCGTGACATAGCAAATCTTCAATTAGAAAATATTTCTGTTAGTTACTTCTTCGATCTATTGCTCGATAGGTACTTCCGGATCGTTTCCCCACTCAGACCATGAGCCATCGTAAGCTCTTATGTCATAGCCAAGCGCTTTACCGACAAGATAGGTTAAGCCCGAGCGATGATGAGTCTGACAATGAGTAATTACTTTCTTGTCTTTGCTTATGCCTAGTTCATTAAGTTGCCGCTCTATTTCAGGCAAGGGTTTAAGACGTAAGCCGTTCTCTCTATCTTGAAGGTCGAGCCAGTTTAGATTGGCGGCGCCTGGAATATGTCCATTGCGTAGCGCAGTCACCTTTGCTCCGTTGAATTCCTCAAGGGCCCTAGCGTCCCAAACAATAGACCCAGCATCATCGAGTCGAGCCAGCACCTGATCCTTCGAGACGAGCAACTCTTCGTGAATACTTGCTGAGAAGTTTGTAGGTTCTGGTATTGAATCGTCGCTGTTCATATCCGATAGGGGGAACCCCATCTTCAGCCAAGCGCTAAGTCCGCCATCGAGATACGAATAATTCTTGTGCCCAATGATATCTAGCGTCCATATTAATCTACCAGCCCACCCTCCGCCCTCATCGTCGTAGACAATGACGTGCTTGTCGGAGTTCAAGCCAATTTTTGAGAAGAGGGCATCTAGTCTTTCTTTAGTTGGTAATTTGCCAACGGAGGGTTTTACACCGCTCATCAGCTGCGCAGGCTCAACCAAAATCGAGCCTGGGATATGATGGGTATTGAACACAGTTTGCTGCACGACAGCGACGAGTAGGATGTCATCATGAGCAGGTGATTCGTTGAACGCTTCAGGGGAAATTATAAGGGGTAGCGTAGCCATTCTTACTTATCTCTCGTCACTAGTTTTAAGCGCTGCGGGCTGCATAGCCAGTTATCCTAGCTTAGCTCATTCAAGGAATCGACAATGCGAAAATAACTCTCTACTCGTTCGATACTAATCTGTCCGGCCTCTAGGGCGGTCTGTATTGCGCAACCAGGCTCCCGCCTGTGTGAGCAATCACGAAATTTGCAAGAGCCGGCAAACGGCCGAAATTCTATGAATCCTTCAAACACTTGTTGCTCATCTATGTGGCCAAGACCGAATTCTCGAATTCCAGGCGAATCGATAAGATCGAATCCAGGCATATGATACAGGGAAGAAGTCGTTGTGGTGTGAGTACCACGACCCCAAGTCTCCGACAGTGGCGCCACGTCGGCGAGCTTGCCGCTATTCAGTTTGTTAAGCAAAGAGGATTTGCCTACGCCGGACTGGCCGACCAAGATTGTAGTCTTATTGGCTAGGGCCTGTTCCAGCTCGGGCATGCCGCGCCCGTCTTCAGCAGACACCTTGTAAATGGGATAGCCAATATCCCCGTAAGGTGACAACATATTGTCCAAATTGGTCAATTCTTCTTGATTTAACAGGTCTAGCTTGTTCAAAACTAATACGGCAGTCAGGTGTAGCTGTTCAATGGCTACAAGATAGCGATCTATAAGGCTCACATGAGGAGTTGGAGAAGAGGCAAAAACGACTAACACAATATCTATATTGGCAGCGATTGCCTTGAACTGCCCCTCGGGGCTAGGGCGGCCGAAGAAGTTTCGGCGCTGACCTAAGGCTAGAATTACCCCGCCATCAGCGCCATCGTTAGACCAGACGACTAGATCACCGGTAACCAATTTAGGCAGATTGGATCTCTGTGTGCAGCGAATAAGTCGACCCTCATCCTCATCAAGAAGAGACTCAACATCTACGTGTTGCCCATAGTGGCTAATGATTCGCCCATTGCATTTCTCAAGCGAGGTTTGGGCATCAACAGAGTCGGCATCATCAGAGCCCAGCTGCTTGCGCTGATTCTGGGAAATGCGCGCCAGTTGGTGTTTGCTTAATCTTCTTTTACTCATCGATAGGCGGTAACTAGCATCATAGTGTCGGTAACTGTTCAGGAATGAACAAAGGATAGGATTATTGCATATTCCACTTGGGGAAGCTTTGCTACAATCGTCATGCGAACTAAAACTTCACGACACAATGATCGTACCTTTTTATGGTAAATCTCGCGGGAAATCGGAATGGATAAAAATTTAAATCTAATTTGGCTAGATCTGGAAATGACTGGGCTAAAGCCAGAGTCTGATCGCATCATCGAAATCGCAACATTGGTTACAGATGCCAATCTCAACATCCTCGCCGAGGGTCCAGTGCTTGCTATTAAACAACCCGATGCAGCATTAGACGCGATGGACGATTGGAATCAGAAACATCATGGCGCGTCAGGATTGATAGAGCGTGTGAAGAATAGTGATGTCGATGAGAATGAGGCGACCCGGCAGACGATAGAATTTCTGTCTCAGTACGCTCCGAAGAATTCATCGCCGATGTGCGGCAATAGCATCTGTCAGGATCGCAGGTTTATGGCGAATTACATGCCGGAGTTGGAAGACTATTTCCATTATCGAAATTTGGATGTGAGTTCTGTTAAAGAACTCGCGCGTCGCTGGAAGCCAGAAATATTAAAGGGCTTGGTTAAGCAAGGAGCGCATCAAGCGATGGAAGATATAAAAGATTCTGTTGCCGAGCTGAAATACTACAGAGAACATTTTATAGACGCTTAAAAGTAAGCTGCTAAGATTCGTGTTGTAGCAACGCCCATTCAATATGTTCGTTTACCATGTCTGTGACGTTGCCCAATCGCGAGCGTAGCGCGCCGACTATTTCTTTGGAGCTTGGCGCATTCCCAAGAGCAACAGCTATATTGCGTAGCCAGCAGTCGTAGCCGATTCTACGAATAGCAGACCCTTCAGTTCGTTTTAGAAATTCTCGCTCGGACCAAGCAAATAGATCTACCAACTGAACATCATCCAGGCTATGTCTAGGAGTGAAGTCTTTCTCTTCAGTTGGCTTAGCAAATTTATTCCATGGGCAGACTAACTGACAGTCGTCGCAGCCGTAGATACGATTTCCCATCGGTTTTCTAAACTCTACCGGGATAGATGTGCGTAGTTCGATTGTCAGGTAAGAGATGCAGCGCGTGGCGTCCAGCAGGTTGGGTTTCACGAATGCGTTCGTCGGGCAAATATCGAGGCAGGCAGAACAGCTACCGCAGTGGTCGGATACCTGCTCATCAACCGGCAAGGGCAGATCAGTAAACAGCTCTCCCAGGAAAAACCATGACCCGCCTTGCTTGTTGATGAGCATCGTGTTCTTGCCGATCCAGCCCATTCCAGATTTTTCAGCGAGTGCACGCTCGAGTACGGGGGCGCTATCGACGAATGCGCGGTAGCCAAATGGTCCAGCAACATCTTGAACTTTTCGAGCGAGCTTTTGTAGCCGCTTGCGAATCAACTTGTGATAGTCGCGGCCCCTGGCATAGCGAGAGACGTAGGCTTTACCCGTGTTCTGCATGGAATCGAGAGAATCTTCTGAATCTATTGCATAGTCCATGCGGACGCAGACGACACGGATCGTCCCGGGCACGAGTTGCTCAGGGTGACAGCGCTTGTCGTGATTTTCCGCCATATAAGACATGGCGCCGTGATAGTTTCGATCTATCCAATCTTTTAAGTGATGCTCGTACTTACTTAGATCTATATCCGTAAAGCTTACTTCTTGGAAGCCAAACTCAACGCCCCATTTTTTAATGTCGGCTGCAATTTGATTGATATCGATTTCAGACATATAGGGCTTCTTACTCAGAGTTCACAGAGAATTTTAGCAGCCTGTTGCAAGGTGCTATCGTCTTTGCAAAAACAAAAACGAATAATTTTCGTAGCTGGGGGTTTTTCATAAAAGGGAGCTAATGGAATAGCAGCGACGCCCTTCTCTTGAGTTAGGTAGTTGGCGAACTCCACATCGTTCTTATCGCTTACCTCACTATAGTCTACTAGTTGAAAATAGGTACTCTTAGAAGGGGTAAATCTAAATCGAGATGGTGTAATCAAATTACAGAACGTGTCTCGCTTCTCTTCATAAAAACCTGGAAGTTCGCGTGTATGCTCAGGGCACTCGGCCATAAAGTCGGCGATAGCATATTGAACAAAGCTAGAAGTAGTAAAAGTAACATACTGGTGAATCTTTCGAAATTCCGTCGTTAGTGCTTCTGGCGCTACACAATAGGCAAGTTTCCAGCCTGTAGCGTGATAGGTTTTGCCAAAGGAAAAAACGGCAAAGCTCTTCGCGCGCAATTCCTCGTGCCCTAATACACTCTCGTGTTTCATCCCATCAAAGACCATGTGTTCATAGACTTCGTCGGAGAGAATCAAGATGTCATGATTTCGAATCAGCGCGGCGAGTTTATCAAAGTCGGCCTTGTTCAATATGCTACCGCAGGGATTGTGCGGTGAATTGATAATGATAAGTCGGGTTCGAGAATTTATAGCCTGCTCTAAGCGATCCCAGTCCATGCCATAGTCAGGAAGCGTAAGCGGAACGTGAATCGTTTTACCGCCTGCCAGCTGTACAGCCGGCTCGTAGCAATCATAAGCTGGGTCGAACACAATGACCTCGTCGCCGGCGGTCACGACTGCATGCACTGCATCGAACAAGGCTTCGGTGGCGCCAGAGGTAACTGTCACTTCTGTTTCTGGATCGGTATCGCAGCCGTAGTAATCCTTTACCTTGTTGGCAATTTGCTGCCGTAGTGAGGGAATACCAGCCATCGGGGGGTACTGATTCTTGCGATCATTCAGATGCTGGGCGACTAGTTCTCTTAGTCGCTCTGGGCAATCGAAATCTGGAAAGCCCTGTGAAAGATTGATAGCACCATAGTCTTGAGCCATCTTCGACATGACTGTGAAGATGGTGGTTCCGACGTTAGGTAATTTACTCTGCAAAATCTTCACCTCAATAAACTAGCAATCTATTCTAACTGATTGCTTGGCGGAAGTGATATCGGGGAGAGGTGAGGGTACTAGAGCCTGAGAGGCTGAAGCGGGACAGCATTTGCGTAAATAAATGCTGTCCCGTTAGATGGTGCTCGAGATGAATGCTCTACAGCTGCAGCCACTCGTTCAGATCGATAATGTCTTGTGGCGTCAATATGCCAGCAATCTGTCGTAGAACCAGGCTGTCTAGAACATAGTTATAGCGAGCATCGGCATATTGGCGAAGTGCGCGATAGAGATTTTCTCTTGCGCGTAAAACCTCAACGATATTACGCGTGCCAACCTCGGCACCCAGCTCCGTTGCATCCAGAGCGCTCTGCGCGGATGTAATCGACTGTTGCCGCTGGCCGATGACTAGGACGTCTGTGTTTACACGGCGATAAGCATTACGAATATTCTGAGTGAGCTGACGCTCTGTGAGATTCAAAGATTCTTGAGCGGAGATTACATTGTATTCTGCGGCTCGTCTTCTGGAGCGAGTAGCGCCGCCTGAGTAGATTGGAATCGTTAGGTTTAGTGCCAAGGAGGTGCGATCGAAGGCGCCGCCACCAATTTGAATGCCCTGGCTGACGATTGGAGCAGTTACGTTGTGGTTCCAGCCACCTGAAAAATCGATGGTAGGCAGATGATCCGATTTTCTCGCCTGCAAGTTCTTGCGCGAAGCTTCTAGGTTGTATTCAGCTGCCGCGATAAAGAGGCTGCTATTCTCGGCCTCGTTCTCCCATTCATTTAGGCTGCCATCTACCTGCACGATAGGAAAATCTTCGCGCAAGACATCGATGGAAGGGTGCGCCTGACCGGTAATGGCTTCTAGTGCTTCATAGCGAGATTGCAGCAGGTCCTGTTGCAGAAACGTAGTGTTTCGCGCGAGATCATAGGCTGCTTGGCTGTCGAAGACATCAGTAATGGCAACCAGACCAACCTCTTCACGCTGCCGAGTCTGATCCAGTGAACGCAGCGCAGCTTCTTCTTCCTGCACATTGGTATCGAGCATGTCGATAGCGCGCAGTACGTCGAAGTAGGCAGTGGCGACGCGCATTATCAAGTCTTGCTCTTGGGCGGCTAAATTTACCGCGGCTGCCTTATCCCGTGCCTTGGCGCTCTGAAAGCTGTACCAGCTGGCTAGGTTTAGGACGCTCTGAGAGAGGTTCATTCCCCAGCCATGGTTGTTAAGGCCGGGTCTGAAACTATGGTCGTCAGCGACTCGAGTTAGGGCCGTTTCACCGGTAACCGGGTTTGTGACGTTGGTATAGATTGAGTCGGACGGGCCACTGGTTAAGCGAGAGGTGCCTCCGCCAACGCCAATTGAGGGCAGCAGTGACGAGCGGCTCTGAATCATGCTTTCACGATTCTCGCGGTAGCTGGCTTCGGCTTGCCGCAGAGTAGGATCATTTTCTAGTGCAAGCTGCAATATAGACAGCAGATCGTCGCCGTAGCTGAATGAGCTGGTCATGCAGCCCAATACTAGAATTCCAAAATACTTCGCTGGTTTTCCCATAATCTATGACCTTCTATGTACTAAATAGTGATGTTCAAATGCCTGAAGAGTTTGTTAAACACTTGTTAGACAAGGGTTTCGTATAGCATCTTGAAATTAGACGGCATTCTACACTTTTGTAACCAAAAGTGACAAATTAAACCCCTGCATTTGCGACAGTTAACCTTATTGAACCATTAGACGTTCATTTGCCGCTTACAGTTACAGTTGAAACTGCTAAATTGGTGCTGCGGCGGGAAATACTTCCTTACTTTAAGAAAGCTCTACCTAGAAGGTAGTCGAGCTAGTCAAAAAGACCCAATGGGCGAGATAACGCCGCCTCCCAAGGGGGCGGCCCAGAGCTGAATCCACCTCTATTAGGATTAGTTAGAGAGCCCGGTATCGAGATAACTAGATAGCGCATCTAAACAGGAATGCGCCAACTTCTTGCTACGCTCACCCGACCATCCGTAAGTCTCATCCGGCGTTGCCGTCGTATCCTTGAAGGGCATTTCTAAAGTCATCGCAAGACAGCCATGTGTTTCCGCAATTTGCGCAGTGCTCATGGTTAGGTTGGCAGTGCCGGGAGTCTTCGCCGGATAGCCTCTTTTCGTTTGAAAGTCTGGGTTCAACACAGCTAGCTTATTCTTGTAGAAGTCTAACCGTGCCTGCTTGGCGGCGTCCCAGTCTGCAAGGCCCTCGGTGCCAGCAATGAAACAGTAGGGTAAGGATTCGTCGCCATGGACGTCGAGCATGAAGTCCGCACCGGTATCAACGATCGCCTGCTTTACGAAATAGACTTCCGGGCTGGCATCGATCTCAGGATGCGCCCATTCTCGGTTCAAATTTCGGCCTGCGGCATTGGTGCGCAGATGTCCTCGCTTGCTGCCATCTGGATTCATGTTCGGAACCAGATACACATCGCACTGACTCAGGAGTTTGCCGCTAACTGAATTTGATTCATCCATAAGGCGCTCGATGCAGCCTTCCATCCACCATTCGGCCATAGACTCGCCGGGATGCTGTCTAGCGATAATCCAACATTTCTTCTTGGGATGTTCATTCTCTTTTGATGAGAATTTTAGTAAGTCGATATCCTGACCATCCAGTGTCTTGCCAACAACACGATGCGAGCAACGAGGTGACATCTGGCTTCTAGCTACTAGATCGGCGTGACGCTCCATTGAGAACGGAGCGAAATAGGCGAAGTAGACCGAATCATATTTAGACTGGAACTTGATGGTCATCTTGCCATTCTCAAGCGAGGTTGGATGACGCAGCCAATTCTGGCGATCATAAGAGTAACAAACTCGGTAGTTCTCGAAGCCAGGAGGATAGGCGGCACCTGCAGCGTTTAGGATATGCATCGTACAGGGTGTAGCTTTCACGCCACTGAGTCGGAAATAGAACCATTGGTAAAATTCCGACTCAATATCGGCGCGAATGTTCAGTTGGATGTCGCTGGCATCAGCGCAGCTAACGACCTCTATATTGCCCGCATCAAAGTTCTGGCTTATGTGCACAATCTTCCTCTTCGTGAGTATCTCGTTGTTTTATATCTATTTAGCGGTTGTTAGCTTACTGATATTTGTTATCATTGCCGACCTTTTTTTTAGTAAACGAGAAATCCTATGTCGGTAATCACTGACAACTTAAACATTGGTTCCAACGAAGCCCTAATTACTCCAGGGCAATTAAAAGCTGAGTTGCCTCTAGAAGGCGCGGCTTTGGAATCGGTGCAGCTAGCACGTAATACCATCTTCTCAATTTTGGATAGAACCGACCCGCGTTTGTTTGTTGTTGTTGGTCCCTGTTCGATCCATGACACCGAAGCCGCTATCGATTACGCGAAGCGACTTAAGGAGCTGGCTGATAAAGTACAGGACACACTCTATATAGTGATGCGAGTCTATTTCGAGAAGCCGCGAACGGCAATTGGCTGGAAAGGGCTGATCAATGACCCTTATCTCGACGATTCGTTCAAGATCGAAGATGGGCTACGTAAAGGCAGGAAGTTACTACTCGATATTGTCGAGCTAGGGCTGCCAACTTCTACAGAGGCTCTCGATCCGATCTCGCCGCAGTACATGCAGGAAGTTATAGCTTGGTCTGCGATTGGTGCGCGCACAACAGAATCACAGACGCATCGCGAGATGTCGTCGGGGCTTTCTTCCGCGGTAGGTTTCAAGAATGGAACTGATGGTGGATTGACCGTAGCCGTTAACGCGATGCAGTCTGTCTCAAGCCCGCATCGGTTTCTCGGCATTAACACAGAGGGTCAGGTGTCAGTTGTAACTACCAAGGGTAACCCTTACGCACATGTGGTGTTACGTGGTGGCGGCAAGGGTCCGAACTACGATACCGTTCATGTTGCGCAGTGTGAGAAAGCACTACTCGACGGCGGCGTGAGTAGCAATATCATGATTGATTGCAGTCACGCGAATTCAAGTAAAGACCCAGATGTGCAGCCCTTAGTGCTAAAAGACGTTAGCCATCAAATTCTTGAGGGAAATAAGTCCATCATCGGCGTCATGCTCGAAAGTAATATCAATCATGGCAACCAACCAATTCCGAAAGACCTCAGTGAACTCAAGTATGGGGTTTCAGTAACAGATGCCTGCATGGATTGGGAAACTACCGAACAGGCAATTCTGGAAATGGCAGCGAAGCTGAAAGACGTATTGCCCGCTAGATAGCTAGTTGAATATTAGAATGACGAGCCGGGCTGGGAAAGAAACTCCAGCTCTTCAGCCGTCGATTCTCTGCCCAGGATTTCGTTGCGGTGCGGATAGCGGCCGAAGCGGTCGATTATCGCCTTGTGCTTTACTTCAAAATTAAAATTGTCTTCTAGCCCAGGTTGATCGAACAAGAATAGCGCAATGTCGTGTATCTCTTTCGACTCGCTATGCATGAAGGGCATGTAGAGGAACGATTTCTTATTATTGTCTAATTCTTTGTCGAATTTCTTCCGAATCGCTTCCTGTGCCAATACCAATGCTAGCGTATCTGTTGCGAACGCGGCAGGAGTATCCCGAAACATATTCCGAGAAAACTGATCCAGTACTATAATTTCTGCGAGTGCATCTAAAGGGTGTTCGCGCCATGCATAGAGAAGGCCCTGCGCAGCAAGATGATGGGCTTCGCCAAACTTGACGCGAAGCAGTTCATCGAACTCGAGGTCTTTGATGAATCGTTGTTTTGGTTCAATGTCTTCAAACCAGAACTGAATAACGTCGGTGGCGGACAAGATATTTCCTTGAATAGTAAACTGCTTACATTGCTTTATCGACAGTCGCGCCGCCATTATTAGAGCCGTGTAGCTGCATTCTTCGCAGGCCGCAAAATAAAAGGGGCTCTGATGAGCCCCAACTGCTTTATTTGAAATTGAACTTTAGCCGTCTAGGCGCTGTTGGCGTAGGCTATTCTCATAGGTTCCTGCTCTCTGCGTCCTAGAGTTAGCCATTTCTGCACGAAGGGATTGTCTAGTAGAGTCTGCATATAGGTGTGAGCATCTTGGCTGAGATCTGCCCCGTAGATGTCGAAACACGCAGCGATAGGCGCATACATACAGTCTGCAATTGAGAAGCGCCCGTATAAATAGTTGCCGTTCTCGCCAAATTTACGGCGGCAGCAGCTCCATATAGCATCAATCCTGGCGATCTCATCTAGAAGTTGGGGTGATGACTTGAGTTTATAGGAGGCCTTGCAATTCAGCGGCCATTCCTTTTTTAAATGCGGGAATTCAGAATGAACCTCGGCAGTAGTAGACCTAGCACTCGCACGTCGTTTCGGGCTAGCGGGCCAGGCAGAACCATTTATAAATTGTTCCGAAATATATTCACATATAGCTAGAGAATCCCAGACCGTTATCTCTCGGTGCAACAGGACAGGCACTTTCAGCGAAGGCGAATAGGGGCCGAGTTTCTCTGCTGTATTGTCCTGATACAGCGCAATCTGAATTTCTTCGAAATCCACGTCAAACATCTTGAGCAAGAGCCAGGGACACATGGACCAAGAAGAATAATTTTTGTTTCCAATTACAAGTCTAAGGTCGTTCATTTTCATAACTCCGAATTACTATCTAATAGGTTCACTAACAGTTTGTGTAAGTGGCTTACTCGCCATCTGGATTCTGTGTGAGCATTGAAGTGCTGTTATCGCGAAGATGAACGATGACTCGGCGATCGAAGAAGTCGGACTCAAAGTTTTGCGCGGAGTGTAGTGGTTTTGTCTCGCCGTGGGCGATCGTAGTAATGGAAGAGTTTTGAATGCCTGCGCTATTAAGAAACTGTTTCACCGAATTCGAGCGCTCACGAGAAAGTCTAAGATTCAGTTCGGGGTTGCCAGTTCTATCTGCATAGCCGGTGATCTCGACGCTAGCCGTTGGCATCTGTTCCGCGATCTTGATTAGGCTTGCTAACTGTTCTTCGTAATGTGTTTCGATTGCGCTGGAGCCGCTGCGGAAATTCAGAGAGAGTACCGTATTGTCGCAGCAGGCAGCGGTTGGTAGTTGAATGTTCGCTGGATAGGTTCGAGCGCGATTGAGTGACATTTCTTCGAGTCGCTGTACGGCCAACTGATGTCTGGCTTGTATAGATTGACTCTCTTCTTGCAGTGCGGCTAAACGCAGCTGACTTTCATAGAGGTTTGCTTGAAGCTCGCCGAGATTCGACTTAGCGCGCCATCCTTCGCCGAATAATGCGCCGAACGCTGCGCCAACAATCAGGCCCGGGGGACCACCAGCGATGCCGCCGAGAATAGCGCCGCTAAGGGCTCCAGTGGTTTCTTCCTGTGAGGGCGGGTTCTGGTAGTTAGCACGCTGCGAATCGGCAGCTGCCGTGGCTGAAGCGAGCGTGAATACGAGGGCGAGAGAGATTTGCTTGATCATTTCGATAATCCTGTTTTTAGATGGAACAAAGTTTGGGTTAATGAAGTCTAATGTTCTGAGTGCTTGGTTTTGGAACGTCTCGGCGACTCTCAGCGAGTCGACGTCAATGAGTGTATTAAACAGAACAGTTATTGCTCCAAGAGGCGCGGAAAAAGGCCATGTAGTGATTAAATATGGCAGAATCATGGCAATCGCCTCTGAGTGAGAATTGTTGCTCTGTTTAATTAGGCAATTCCGGTATAGTCGCCCTAAATCCTTTACCTACAATGAGTTACAGAGATAGAGAACAAAATGAATAGACGAATAGCTATCGTCGAGGACGAGGCTGCAATTCGAGAGAACTATGCGGATGTGTTGCGTAAGCAAGGCTACGAGGTGCAGACCTTTGCGAACCGAAAAGGCGCAATGTTGGCGTTTGATATTCGCCTACCGAGCCTAGCGATAATCGATATCGGTCTAGAGAATGAGATAGATGGAGGTTTCACTCTGTGTCAGGCGCTTAGGTCGCTCTCAGATACATTGCCTATTATTTTCCTTACGGCGCGAGATAATGATTTTGATACGGTGAGTGGATTACGAATGGGCGCGGATGATTATCTGACAAAGGATATTAGTCTGCCGCATCTAACGGCTAGAATTGCTGCTCTATTTCGTCGGCTGGATGTGATCGATCAGCCCCCTTCGCCAGAAAGCTTATTGCACAGAGGGCAGCTTTCACTGGATATCAGTCGTCTCACTATTCAGTGGTACGGGCAGCCAGTTGCGTTAACGGTAACGGAGTTCTGGATGGTTCATGCATTGGCCAAATTCCCTGGCCATGTGAAAAGCCGTCAGGTACTAATGCAAGAATCGAAAATATTCGTTGATGGCAGCACGATTACCTCGCACGTGAAAAGAATTCGCAAAAAATTTATGCTGCTAGATGAAGAGTTCGACTGCATAGAGACTGTCTATGGAATGGGCTATCGCTGGAACATCACACCCGAAAACGCTAATTAGATTGCTATGAGCCTTTCATTCAGAAATCCATTTGGGATTCGATTCAAGCTAGTGTTCCTCTCCAGCTTTCTGCTGGTCATACCCTGGCTTGGCTATCAATATATTCTTGAGATGGAGCAAGTTCTCAGACGTGGGCAGGAACAAATAGTCCTAGGTACAGCCCAGGCTTTAGCGACCGCATTGAATGAACGCCCAGAACTATTCGATGAAGGAAGTTATACGCCGGCAAGACGCAGCGAAGATCTCTACGTCTATCCAATCTTCTCCGCGCTCTCACTGGACGATGGTGCGCTAACCGACTGGGATGAGTACCAACAATACGAAGTAGAGTTCGGTGATAAGGATCAGCTACGTACTCCGTTGAATCCTTCTCGTTACTACGACCGCGATGAAGCGCTAAGCTTTCGTAATATGGTCGGAGAGCACAATGGTTCTTTGTATGCCTACTTCAAAGTAGTAGACGATGAAATTGTCTATCGCAGTCGCGATGCACTCAGTGTGCAGCGTAGTGATTTCTTAGAAATTACCATGCTGTCGAAAGAGGGAGATGCGATTAAGCGTTATGTGATAGCCCCCCATGAGCCCGAGTTTCTCTATCCGTTTCAAGTTGGGGACGGTTATAGCAACCCAGTTCACGAAGACAGGATAAGTGGCCAGTGGTACGAATCGAATGAGGGCTATGAGATCGAGCTACAGATTCCCATGGACATGTTGGGGGACCGGCTGGGTTTCGCCATCTTCGACGTAGATGATCAGATTCAACGAAACGTGAATGCCGTGGTAGCGACTTATAGGGTGGCTGACGCAGAACGGCTTGGATCCCTGCGTCTACCGACACCTGAGATCGAAAGAATCGTGGCTGGAATGGGACACAACAACTCGCGTATTCAGGTTGTGGATAGGAATGGCAGGGTACTTCAATCGGTGGGTGATATTCAGTCGGCAACCGGGCTATTGCTCACCTCGACACCAGATGAGGCCCCAATCAATAAGTACTGGCTCTATATGCAGAACAAGATTCTGAACCCACTTTATTACCAGTTTCTAACCAAGCCTAGTAACAACTTCATTGATGCCCTGTATTCAGATGTGACACGAGAGGGCGCGCATATTAATGCGGCGCTTCAGGGTGAGGCGACAACGCAGTTTCGTACACTCGCGGATTCCGATACGCGCCTCTTAGAGGCGGCGCATCCGATACTGGCCAACGGTGAGATTATGGGTGCGGTGGTGGTCGATCAAAATATGAATGGCTTGCGAACATTTCGGAACCAAGCGATGGAGATGTTGTTCAATACTATGCTCGCGGTGATGCTGATCGTAACGCTCGGTCTATTCTTCTCTGCATCGAGAATCTCTTCGCGCATACGCTCATTGAGAAATCAGGCTGAGGGTATTATCGGGGAGACGGGCAGGATACAAAACACAATCGTCGCGACGCGAAACTCTGATGAGATAGGAGACTTATCGCGCAGCTTTTCTACTATTGTTGATCGGCTAACTCAATACACGGACTACCTCGAGAATATGTCTTCCCGGCTATCTCATGAACTACGTACGCCAGTAACCGTGGTGCGCTCTTCTCTCGAGAACCTTGGGCTTACCGCGCCTAACCACGAGTCGGCGGTCTATATTGAGCGCGCCGAAGAAGGCATTAGACGTCTAAACCTAATTCTCACTAACATGAGCGAGGCAACAAGACTGGAGCAGATGTTACAAACATCTGAGAAGGAGAAGATAGAGCTGAGTAAGGTGCTTCCGGGATGCGTGGAAGGATACAAGCTCGCCTATCCCGAGACTCGATTCGATCTTGATATTAGCCCGCAACCGATCTTTATTGACGGCGTGCCAGAGTACATAGCACAGCTGTTAGACAAACTAATCGCGAATGCCGTTGAGTTTTCTTACGCTGATCAGTCGATCACGGTATTTAGTCGCGCACTGCGTGATCACGCAATCATCAAGGTCTCTAACGCAGGGCCATATCTGCCAGATGAAATGCAGGACAGACTTTTCGAGTCGATGATCTCCGTGCGGCCGCAGGAAAAACATGATCAACCGCATCTGGGTATGGGCTTACATATCGCCAGATTGATCACTGAATTTCATGGCGGGCAAATTCGCGCAGAAAATAGGCAGGACAGGGAAGGCGTGGTAATTACGGTTGTTATTCCGTTGTTCTACCGCTGACTCATAGCGCTTGGATTGCTCTGCTGTAACTTTGACGAGTCACTGCGAGCAGGAGATCTATTCTGTTCTATCACTGGTTTAGAGTGATTCGGTTGATCTGTTGTAACTTTGATGAGTCACTGCGAGCAGGAGGTTTATTCTGTTCTATCACTGGTTTAGAGTGATTCGGTTGATCTACTGTAACTTTGATGAGTCACTGCGAGCAGGAGGTTTATTCTCCAGTGTAATATTTTTTTGCATTTTCTTTCACAACTGGCGAATCGGTTGACCAGGCATGGCAGGTGTTCAATACAACTGGCCGTTTGTCACTAGTGCCGACATCGGAATCTGCCTTATTCTTCTTGTGTCTGAGCAATGGCCAGATTGTTTGCATCGCAACCGTTGCCATTGGAAACAGCAGTTCGGTCAGGTGTGTGCAGCCTTGCACTCCACCTACCTTCATCCGTATTGCCTTGCGCCATCCTGCTCCCATCTTGATTCCAATCACTGACTTGTAGACAGGTGTAATGCTCGGGCACATCTCAAATGGGCTGTGTTCAGTCGCGGCTATGACATCTTGAATCACAAAATTGTCGTCTATGGTCACCCTGAGCAGCATTTCATGTAGCGGCTCACCTATGGGAACTTCTCCCCTCCAATTATTGCTGAACTGATAAGTTTTCTTATCGGTCATGTGTGCTTCGATGTCCCATAGCCCATCTTCACGCTCGTAACCTCGATAGTCGATGGCGCGTGTGTGTACATGCTTACGGGGGGTAGATTCTGGCAATGGCATAACAGGGCCTTGGTTCTTTAGCGGGAATTGTAGTCCGCAGGTCGTGCTTTCAGGGTAGTTGCAGTGGTTCGTGACCAGCTGTCTGCGAAACAAGAGTATAACTCAAGACGGAATTTTTGTGTGCCCTGCCCTAGAATTTGGGGCATAATACTCGACTAGATTATTGAGGAGATACAAAATGACTACTGCAAGTGCACGCCACATCCTTGTCCAGACAGAAGACGAATGTAACGCATTGAAAGATAGAATAAGTGCGGGTGAAGATTTCGCAGATATAGCGAAAGAACATTCCAGCTGCCCCTCAAAGGCACAGGGAGGCGACCTCGGTCAATTTGGTCCAGGAATGATGGTAAAAGAATTCGACGAAGTTGTGTTTAGCGCCGCTGTGAATTCTTTACAGGGACCAGTAAAAACGCAATTCGGTTATCACCTCTTGGAAGTAACCAGCCGCGAAGACTAGTAAGTTACAAACCCTATCTATTGAATTCTTCAAGATAGGGATCGATACAAAGAGCAGCTTAGCTTTCGAAGCTATTTTCTACACCAAGCAATCGAAGGCTAAGCTGCCAATCCAATGACTCAAAAACCAAACCAAGAATCAAAAAAATTCGATGAAAAGGATGCGGAAATAATTTCCAGGTCTCTTGAGCATGATGGTTTTCTTCGAATCGAGCATCTACAGCTTCGGCATCGCCTTTTCTCGGGTGCATGGAGCGAAGTCTTCACGAGAGAGCTACAGTTAAAAGACCCTGCCGTCGGCGTGCTTCTGTTCGATCCCGATCGAGACGCGCTGCTGCTTATACGACAGTTTAGGGTTGGAATGTTCAATGACACCTCAGGAAATGGTGATGAAGTCTTGGGGTGGCCATTGGAGATAGTGGCAGGGATGGTGGCAAGCGGAGAGCAATACGAGGAAGTGGCGCTCAGAGAGTCGAAAGAAGAGTCGAACTGCGTGCCAACCGACCTCATCAAGATTTGTGAGTATTACAATAGCCCCGGTGGGAGCAACGAGAAGATCATTCTATTCTGTGGACGCATCGACAGTAGAAGTGCAGGCGGAGTGTACGGATTGGTAGAGGAGCACGAAGACATCGAAGTCCAAGTGGTGAGCTACGCTGATGCTATGGACCTTATCGACAGTGGTGAGATCAATAATGCTATGACCATCATTGCCCTGCAATGGCTGCAACTACATCGTCAAGAACTGCTTGACAGCTGGAATTAGGCCCTAGGGAACGCCAATCGTGGCATATCGCGCCCGCTCATCCCATATTTGGCTAAATGTTGATCACTTCTAGTGGTTTGCGGAGTCAATTGGCTCGCAATAAGGCCCTAAAACGTTACAATTGAGCATTCTTGCGTAAATAGTCAAGTCGAACGGCTACTGACCGGAAATAGGTTAAGCTTTCACGAAATTCATTAGAAAGGGCTGAGATTCGCCAATTATGAATCTGACTTAAGCTCTGAGAAAACATGTCAAAAAGTAGCTACAGCGTAGATTTGATTAAGCAGATGGCGGAATGTGACGCCAACTATATTCGGTTGCTTAAGCTAGTACCCCATTTACAAGCCTATCGCGACAAGTCTTTTGCGGAGATGGCGATGCTCAACAACACAGGTCGTGAAAAGGACCTCATCGAGCATCTTAAAAATAGTGATGAGCCTGAAAAACTATTGGAAGGCTTATTCGTTGAATTCTGCATCGCGGACGAGACAAGCTTTGGTGGCAGGGTTACGGTTGAGATCGAAATTGTCGAGGCGTTTAAATACACCACAACCTTAGAAATCAGGCAGAAGCCTGTTCTTGAAGAATGGATGACAAATCCTTCTATGTTGGTTCGTGTTTATCACGATGCGAGTACTGCAGAGGTTGTATCCTACCAGGGGCATAGAAATCTCCAGCCAAGATATGAGCAACCGAATGCGAAGATGTACCATTCGGATGAGAAGATGCAAGTGAATATGTTCCTTGGCGAATGGCTAACCCACAGCCTAAAAGTGGGAAGAAGCACTGAATTGGTAAGTGCCACTTAAACCTAATAATAATTTTCATCAATGGCATTCATGACCGCATTGATTACACAGAACCCGATCAAGATCGTCCAGATCACTGATACTCATTTATACGGTACGCCTTCCGGCACGCTATTGAAGATGAATACCAATGAGACGCTGGGTCATGTAATGGAATTGGTGAAGGCGAACGAGGATGAGATTGATCTCGTGTTGGCTACCGGTGATATCGCTCAAGATGCTTCCGACAAGGCCTACACAAACTTTCTTGAGATTATTGCCTCATTGAATTCGCCCTTCAGGTGGATTCCTGGAAATCATGACAACGCTGCTGTCATGAACAGAATTGCAGAGGGAACCCAGGCCGGCGGAAAAACTGCGCAGCTAAATAACTGGCTAATCGTCTTGCTCGATACGAGCATCTTGGGCCAGGTACACGGCAAGCTTGCGAAGACAGAGGTTAATTTTTTGACTAGCGTCTTGCGTGCTGCAGAGAAGGACGACAGTACCGAACACTGTCTTATAGTGACGCATCACAATCCGGTGCCAGGAAACTCGGCATGGATGAAAGATATTGGTCTAGAGAATGGCGAGAAGTTTTTTGAAGCCATTAAGATATCGAAGAAAGTAAGATGTGTATTGTATGGTCATATCCATCAAGAATTGGATTTCGAGCACGAGGGGATTCGTTGCTTATGTACTCCCTCAACCTGCATCCAGTTCAAACCGAAGGTCACCAGTTTCTCCTTAGATAGGGTCAATCCGGGATACAGATCATTACAGTTATTTGCCGACGGCAGTATCGAATCAGAAGTTAGGAGGGTATCCGGTGAGACCTTCGAAGCAGACTACAATAGCCTCGGCTACTAACGCTCTAAAGAGAATCATTACACATTGCCTGTTCAACCCCATGTGTTATACCTGCACGGCTTTCTGAGCTCTCCTGCGTCACTCAAGGCGCAGCAGACGTTGGCTCATTGTTTGGGGATTGGCTTAGGGGGAAATATCACGATCCCTCAAATGAACCATGGGCCCGCTGAGACTGTCGCTCAACTGCATGCGCTGATAGACGAGAATGACGCAGGCAATCTAGTGCTAATGGGAAGTTCACTTGGCGGGTATTATGCTACTTACCTTGCCGAGTTCTATCAGGCTCCGGCAGTATTGATCAACCCTGCGGTAAGGCCCTATGAACGGTGGGAGTCTCACCTCGGCGAGAATAGAAATTATCACTCTGACGAGGTTCATGTCGTCACCAGAGCGCATATTGAAGAGCTTAGGCAGATCGATGTTACCGTGCTGTCGAAGGTAAAAAATTTCAAAGTCTTTTTGCAGAAAGGAGACGAGACACTGGACTACCGGCAGGCGCTTGAAAAGTTTGGAGCAGGCCAATGTGTAGTGCATGAGAATGGTAGCCATAGCTATGATGGCTTCGAGCATGAATTGCCTGTCATGTTTGACTTCTTTCTACCAAGAATTGGCTAGAATAAGCGATAAAATACTATTGGGCCGCAGGAAAAATTAAGGCTTGTAAATACCTTTTAACAGGCAGCAATCGAAATCAATACGCAGTGAGAATTAGTTCATGAGTAACACTTACAACGCTGATGCTATCGAAGTACTTACCGGTTTAGACCCGGTAAGAAAACGGCCCGGCATGTACACCGATACGACGCGTCCAAATCATCTGATTCAAGAGGTGATAGACAATAGTGTCGATGAGGCCTTAGCGGGTCATGCAAGTCATCTCCATCTACAGTTGAACAAAGATGGTTCGGTAGAGGTGAGTGACGACGGCCGTGGCATGCCCGTCGATAAGCACAAGGGCGAAAAGGTGAGTGGTGTGGAGCTAATTCTTACGCGCCTTCACGCCGGGGGTAAATTCTCCAACAAGAATTACCAATATTCTGGGGGATTGCACGGAGTTGGTGTGTCAGTCGTCAACGCGTTGTCCTTATATCTGGAAGTAACCGTAAAACGAGATGGCAAAGTCTACGCCATGTCCTTTGCCGGTGGTGAGAAAGCCTCAGAGTTAAAGGCGATCGATACTGTAGGAAAGAGAAACACCGGAACCACGGTTAAATTCCTTCCCGATGGGAAATATTTTGATTCAGTTAAGATTTCCATACTTCGACTCAAACACGTGCTCCGCGCCAAGGCAGTTCTTTGCTCGGGGCTACGTGTCACCTTTGTCGACAACACCGTCAGCGAGGAAAAGTCTCAAAGCGAAGAGTGGATTTTTGAAGACGGCCTGATCGACTACTTAACTCAGGCTACGGCGGACTATGAAACGCTACCGAAGGAGCCGTTCTTTGGCTCGGTGCAGGGGGGCGACGAAGCAGTAGATTGGGCGATCCAATGGCTTCCCGAAGGTGGTGAGACTATAGGCGAGAGTTATGTGAACCTGATTCCGACTCCGCTTGGCGGCACCCATGTTAGTGGTTTGCGTACGGGCTTGCTCGATGCGCTGCGGGAGTTCTGTGAATTTCGAAACCTGCTACCCCGTGGGTTGAAGCTCACTTCAGACGATGTCTGGGATAAGTGTAGCTATGTGATTTCCTCGAAACTGCTGGATCCACAGTTCTCGGGTCAGACTAAGGAACGATTATCATCGCGACAATGTGCTGCATTCGTATCGGGCATCATCAAGGATTCTTTTAGCCTTTGGTTAAATCAGCACACAGATGAGGCAGAGTTGATTGCCGAACTCTGCATTAGCAATGCGCAGGTGCGCCTGAAGGCCAGCAAGCAGGTTGCTCGCAAGAAGATTACGTCTGGACCCGCTTTGCCAGGGAAATTGGCCGACTGCTCGACCCAAGATGTGATGTCTGGGGAATTGTTTCTTGTGGAAGGAGACTCGGCGGGCGGCTCTGCAAAGCAGGCACGAGACCGAGAAACTCAGGCGATACTTCCGCTGCGTGGAAAGATCCTCAATACCTGGGAGGTAGACTCGAGTGAGATCCTCGCCTCGCAGACTGTGCACGACGTAGCAGTCGCAATGGGTGTCGATCCAGGCACTAGCGATATCGATGGAGTGCGCTATGGCAAGATCTGCATCCTCGCCGATGCGGACTCCGATGGTTTGCACATTGCCACTTTGTTGTGTGCTCTATTCGTTAAACACTTCCGACCCTTAGTGGCGGGTGGGTTTATCTATGTCTCAATGCCGCCTCTGTTTCGTATCGATGTTGGCAAAGAAGTCTTCTATGCGCTGGACGAAGATGAGAAGAATGGCATCCTCGATCGCATCACGGCAGAGAAGAAGCCAGGCAAGGTGAACGTACAGCGCTTTAAAGGACTGGGTGAGATGAACCCCTTACAGCTGCGCGAGACAACGATGGCAAGGGATACCAGACGCCTCGTGCAATTGACCTTAGAAGAAGATCCAACGTCGAGTAAGAAAAGCAGTACATTTCAGATGATGGACTTGCTGCTTGCCAAGAATCGATCGGCAGATAGAAAAGCTTGGCTCGAAGCAAGTGGCAGTCACGCGGACTATGCCGAATAAATAGCGACGGCGGCTAATTGCCGTAGTGTCGAAGTAGATTAGTTTTCAAAGAACAGAAACCGAGAATTTAATGAACGAAGAAATCACAATTAGTGAAGATGGCGTCGAACAGATTGCGTTAAAGACTTACACGCAGCAGGCCTATCTGAACTATTCGATGTACGTAATTAACGATCGCGCCCTGCCGAACATAGGTGATGGCTTGAAGCCGGTACAGCGTCGAATCGTCTACGCCATGTCCGAGCTGGGGCTGAAGGCGAGTGCAAAATTTAAGAAATCGGCACGAACCATTGGTGACGTGATTGGTAAATTCCATCCCCATGGCGACTCGGCCTGCTATGAAGCTATGGTGCTGATGTCACAGCCCTTCACCTATCGCTATCCACTGGTAGACGGTCAGGGTAACTGGGGATCACAAGACGATCCTAAGTCGTTCGCTGCAATGCGCTATACCGAATCTCGATTGCAGGGCTATGCCGATGTGCTGCTTGGCGAGCTTGCTCAGGGCACGGTGGATTGGAAGGCGAATTTCGATGGCACCTTAGAAGAGCCCGAAGTTCTGCCGGCGCGACTGCCTAATGTTTTACTCAATGGTGGCAGCGGCATAGCAGTAGGCATGGCAACCGACATTCCTCCGCACAATCTGCGCGAGGTAGCAGCCGCCTGTATTCATCTCTTGGACAAGCCCAAGGCGACAATCAAAGACATATGCAAAATCATCAAGGGGCCGGACTATCCAACAGAAGCCGAGTTGATAACCCCGAAGAGTGATATTGAAGAGCTGTACACGACTGGCCGTGGCTCTTTGAAGGCGCGCGCGACTTATGTCAAAGAGAGCGGTGAGATCCTTATCAACGCGCTGCCTTATCAGGTTTCTGGTGCAAAGGTGCTAGAACAGATAGCCGCGCAGATGCAGAAAAAGAAGTTGCCGATGGTGGTCGACTTACGTGACGAGTCGGACCACGAGAATCCCACTCGCATTATCGTCGTACCGAAATCGAATCGTGCCGATATCGATGCCATCATGTCGCACCTGTACTCGACGACAGATCTAGAGAAGAACTACCGCGTAAATTTCAACATGATTGGAATCGACAAGCGGCCGCAAGTTAAAGATATCCTCAGCTTGCTCAAAGAATGGCTGCAGTTTCGTACCGAAACTGTGCGTCGACGTCTGCAGTTTCGTTTGGACAAGATCGTTGACCGCATGCATATTCTCGAGGGCCTGCTCGTTGCATTCTTGAATATCGATGAAGTCATTAAGATTGTTCGCAAGGAAGATAAACCGAAGCCAGCGCTTATTAAGAAATTTAAAATTTCTGATCGTCAGGCTGAGGCAATCTTAGAACTGAAATTGCGTCAACTGGCTAAGCTTGAAGAGATAAAGATTGTCGCGGAACAGAAAGAGTTAGCCGCGGAGAGAAAAGGTCTGGAGCTATTGCTTAGTTCCGCCGCTCGCTTGAAGACATTTATCAAGGGCGAGATAAATGCCGATGCCGAGAAATTTGGTGACGATCGCCGCACACCTCTTGTTCTCAGAGAAGAGGCGAAGGCATTCGCTCAGACAGAGCTGATCTCTACTGAGCCGGTTACTATTGTATTGTCCGATAGAGGCTGGATGCGTGCTGCGAAAGGCCACGAGGTCGATCCGACAGCACTTCAGTATAAGTCAGGCGATTCCTTTAAGGTCGCGGCGCGAGGCAAGAGCAACCAGCTCGCAATATTCATGGACTCCACCGGTCGTGCTTATTCCTTGCCGTCACACAGCTTGCCCTCAGCACGAGGCCAGGGTGAGCCAGTCTCAGGAAGGGTAAACCCACCCTCAGGCGCAACATTCGAAGGTGTCGTGATAGGAGAGGACGACAAAGACGTCTTGCTCGCGAGTGACGCAGGATACGGGTTTGTTGGCAAGATCGGCGACTTGATTAGCAAGAACAAGTCGGGTAAGGCTGTGCTAAGAGCACCTAAGGGTGGAAAAGTACTAGCGCCGCGAATGGTGAATGACTACAAGAAAGACCTGATCGTAGCTATTACCAACGAAGGCCGAATGCTGATGTTCCCGATCGCAGAACTACCGCGCTTGGCCAAAGGCAAAGGCAATAAGATCATCAGCATTCCTACAGCGCGTGTCGCAGAGCGGATAGAATTCGTAGTTGCACTAACGGTCTTAACTGCAGATGACACCCTAACTGTTCATGCAGGGAAACGGCATCACAACCTTAAGCCTACAGATCTGCAGCACTATCAGGGCGAGAGGGGGCGGCGCGGAAACAAATTGCCGCGCGGATTCCAGAATGTAGATCGGATTGAGGTTGTTTCGAAGACAGAGCCACAGAGCGATTAGAACTTCGGCCTCACTACTTAGTTGCAGAGGTGGTGATTTGGTCTGACAGACAGTGTCAGGCCAGGTTTCAATCCACCTGGAAGCCAGCATTTATGTCATTTAACAGTGAGAGACGTTTGTGGAGTTCACGACTGATCTGAATGTTATGTGCCGTCAGGCGCAGATTCGTCGTATTGAAGAACATCGTTAGGCATAACCTCCCATTTGGCTTTCGAGCCTACAAATATGTGCCGGCCGATTTCGACTTCTGCATCTCCATTTATGCAACCCAGGGTAACCCCGTGAACTTGGCCATTAAAGGCGCCGCACAAAGTTGAGCCACACACTTTGCAGAACTGTAAACCAAACCCATACTGATTCTGATACAAGGTTAGCAGATTTTCACCGCTCTTCCATTTGAAGTGCTCAGGGTCAACTACAGCATAAGCCGAAGCCTGTGAACTGAATGCTTTTCGACAGCGCGAGCAGTGACACGATCGAGCATCACGGAGCGGGCTACTGATCGAGTAGCTTACCTCACCACAAAAACACTCACCTTCAATTGTCATTGTTTTTTCCTAGAGGCATAACACCTCAAATATTGGAAACGCGTAATGCTTCTCTTTTTCAATTGATTGTTAGGTGTTGCTTTTACTTTCAAAACTAAACGTCGCTAACTTCTTCAGCCAATTGCTAGACGTTAATGCCTGTATTTAGCTGTGGTAATCTATGGTCAATTGCTTAAAGGCTATTCAAAAATTCCAGCATCGCTGCAGTTGTCTCGAGAGGTGCTTCTTGTTGAACCCAGTGACCAGTATTCGGAACAAGAACCACATCACGCAAGTCTTCAACCACAGGGCCCATCGACGCAATCAGTTGTTCCCTAGTTGAGCCACCAATCACAAAATCTTCTTCGCCTGCAATAAAGAGAGTAGGTATGCTGATCTTCTCGTTAGCGAGGTGCTCGGTGATCACCCAATTTCGGTGAAAGTTTCGATAGTAATTTACACCGCCACGAAAACCTGCTTTTTCAAACTGAGACACGATGTAATTGAGATCGTTCTCTGTAAGCCAATCTGGCAAACGAATAGGTGCGCCGAGCCGGTCTATCCAGCCTCCGGCAGATCGTAACGGGTCAGTGACCTTTGGGGGCAGTGTTTCGGAGTTTGCTGCTATACCTAAATACACATGGCTAATCAGGCCTCGTGGGTTCGCATCGTATTCAGCTTCCGCTACGCCACCTGGCTCATTGTGATAGACGATGTAGTGGAAATTATCACCGGCGGATTGTGTCATACGGACCATAGGCGATTGTACTGGGCGGCCACGGTAGGGAACACTCATGTTAATCAGTGCGGAGAAGCGAGTAGGATTTAGTAGCACTGTCTGCCAAGCGACGATAGCCCCCCAATCATGGCCCACTAGGACAGCTGTCTCCTCCCCCAACGCGTCCAAGATACCGACCAAGTCTGCGGAAGTGTGCATCACATCATAGTCGTCAACATTGGGTGGGGTTTCTGACTCACCAAAGCCGCGCATGTCAGGCGCTACGACCCGATAGCCAGCATTAGCTAGAGATACAATCTGGTGTCGCCAGGAGTACCAGGATTCTGGCCAGCCATGAGCCAGTAGAACCAATGGTCCCGATTCGCCCATCTCGGCGATGCGCAGTGTGATTCCATTGCTTTCAATATAACGAAAGCTGACTCCATCAACGGGTGATTGCTCATTCACGCTTTGGGCGAATAATTGGGAGCTAAGAACGCTAACTATCAGCAATAGAGAGAGGGGACGGAATATGGATAGTGCTAACTTTATGGTCATGAATCGTTCCTGTAGTTTGAATTTCTAAGTTCTAAGTGCTTGATCTTGCCGAACGCAGAAATGATAGCTTCATGAGCTTGGCTTTGTTTTCAATTTTTCAAGATACACTGACGCGTCAAATCCGTAGGTGGCAAACCGTGCCTCTACATTCCTTAGTCTTTCTATACTCCAATAATCATCTCCAGGCAAAGGAAAATCCAATACGCTGCGCTGCAGTGGTGTACTACGACCGATTAGTGACTCAACATTTCCGTAGTAACTTTTTCGTGCAAATCCTTCGTTCCAATGACTAATGCCTCGTGCATCGGCACGTTTCCATGCGAGGTTGTGTACTCGTCGTAGTTTGCCTGGCACTAGTGGGCGGCCTCGGTGCCACAAGTCGTGACGATAAAATAGAATAGTACCAGGCTTAAACTGTACAACTTTTTCTCGCTCGTAAAGTTGTTGTCTGAGTTCATAAACATTGGGATCATTTTCTTTAAACCAATTTTCCACAGTGGCTCGGTCATTGAAGAAAGGATTGGCTGCTTGGCCTGGCATATTCACATAAGGCGGTTGATACACCGGATCATCTATTCCACGACGTGTAACATAACCCGTTCCGCCTCCGGTCTCGTCACAGTCATCATAATAAACAACGGCAGCAACCACATCTGGCGTATCCCACTGTGGATGCAATATTGTGTTGTTGCCGTAGTCCATGTGCATACGCTGATCAGTGTTTGCCTGAGCGCCATGAAGCTCGTCAGCCACGCCAATCTTAGGCCATAGATCAGCTTGAATCAGCCGTACATCCTGTGTGTTGAGTAATTTTTGAGCGGCTAAAATCAGTGGTTCACTAAGGACTAGATCGTCAAGGGGGTTTATAAACGTTGGAAATTCAAATTTTTTGTCAGGACTACCAAAATCTAGATGACCGGGGTCTATCTGATCTTTTGTAAAATTGGCATTGAGCCACATCAACGCTGGGTCAGCTACTGGTGCGGGTAGCTGGCAGATAACAGCGCCTTCTTCTTTCCATGTTTGAATTTGTGATTTTGAGAGCATGATTGAGTCGACCACAAAGTTATTCGGTTTAACCAGAGCCAAAATTATTCTGGAGAATTCCTTACATAGGTTGCTTAGCTACTGGCTATCTGTGGGCGCAAGAATTTTGCTGCACAGAACATACCCACGGCTATGATCAATTCAACTGAGAGAGGAATGAGCATTCTCTGATCGAAGCCATCAACACCCAAGCTGACGAGTCGACCAGTAACGATCATGAGTTCGCTTAGTGCGGGAACATACAGCAAGCTGAATTCTGATTTCACTAGTGCGTAAGTCGCTACTAAGCCTAAAGCAAGGTATTGGCCGCCTAGAATTCCGCGGCCAGCACTTAGCCCAGCAATTCCATCCGGTGACCATGCGAAAGCGGGCCCCGCTAATGCAGTTGCTGGATCTATAAACGCAGATAAACCAAGCGCAAAAAATATAAGGGTCAACAATCTTGCTAAGATCTTAAGTGCAAGTTGCAAAAAATTTCTCCTTTCTTACAGTGTAGGGACGCTTCGAAGCATATAGCGCCCTTGATAAAATTTTCCCAACCGGTGGCCGATGGCTTCGTTATGGCCTTTTTTCTTTTCTGGGGAATATTGTATACCACAGCGGCCAACCCACGAGCCAAATGGCCAGAAGCCAAAATAAATGAGAATACCATTGGGCTAGAGCTTCAGTTGTTTCAGGGTTATCTATAAAAAATATCGCAATGGATAGTAGGATCGCTGCTATAGCGCAAGCTAACAGCCCTTTAAACCACTGCAGCCACTCATATTTGGCGTACGACCAACCATAAGCGATATTTTCAGGATTTTTGCCGGAATAGAATTTGTAGGATACATAACTATCTGCCCATTGAATGATGCTGTGCCCGTAGACCACCGTAAAACCCAGATATACTGCAGCTAACCCGTGTGCAAATTCTGCAGGCCTGCCGCTATTCAAGTCGAATACAGTGGCTACTAAAAGCGCTATATCTAGAAGCGGTACGCACAGTAATATAAATTTACTGAGTGCGGTTAAGTTCAACACAAATCTAACGAATAGGCCTAAGGCAAGAATCACCCAAAAGCCAATTTCGCAAGCAATGATAAACCAAACTAACATGAGTTAAATCGTACCTCGGTGCCTAAGGCCACAACACGGTCTTAGCTTAAGTCTGAACTCTCGCAACTTAGTCGGTGTACAAAGTGGCCAGTTGCATGGCTTGTCTTTCGAGTAGGAGCGAGTTGTCTGACATAGGGTCGTTACTTAAGTAGGTCTTCATCTGAACGCCATCCTCGATGACTGAAAACTCCTCGGCATCGATTCGAGCCGCGGCACCGGCATGGTCGAAGCAGCGCTCACTGATCAACAAAGAATTATTGGGAGCCTCGTCGCAAATTTTTCTAGTTGCATCGAGCGTCTTGCCAGTCAGGTTATTCTTCTCCTGTGTCACCGGTGAATACAGACCACTGACGGCTTGCCCACTGTGAACGGCGAGCTTAAATTTCGCGGCTATGTTCTCGCCTTCAATGTCGTTTAAGTCGCCTACCAACTGCAGGAACAACTGTCCTGAGCAAATGGCATAGAAGGCCTGCTCTTCTTCTAGTTGTTCGGATGCAAAGTTAATAACGACTTCATCTTCTGAACAATAGGTTACTTTTCCGTTGTATAGCTGCGCGACCTTCCCGGCGAAGAAGTAATACTTGTTCAGGAGATTGACCAACGTGCTTTCGCTAAGTGTAGAGGCGAGGTAGTGGAAGTTGGCCATCTTGACTGAGAGTAGGGTCACATCTTGCGTGCCGTAACTGGGTGTAAATTGTTCCGGATCAATCTCCGGCTTTCGATGCCCGAAGTTATCTAGGAAGGTGTTTTGCGCCAAGAACTCGGCGGTGGCATTGAATTGTCGAATGGCCGTGCTGAGCTCATTGTGATTGCTAGGCTCTGGACAGGTCTCGATCTCACCCTTTCGAATATTGCTGATAGCAAAGGCGAGCAAGTTTGCAGGAAAACTAATCAGGTATTGAAAATAGGTTGTGGTAAGTGTGGCAGCAACTATTAGGAGCAGAAACGTTGCGCCTAGGACGAATAGAAAATTATTCACGATGCCAGTTTCGATATAGCTTAGGTCGAGGCTAAGACGCACATAGCCTGCTGTTGATCCAGCAACATTTATCGGCGCAAGGTAGTCTGCTTTAACTCTATTGAGCTGTATAGGCAGGGGAATGATTGTTGCGGGTGTTTCCATTTCGCTTCTAGCGGCGGCGATGATCTCGTTGTCGATATTGACTACCGCTATCTCACCTATGGATGAATTTCTAGCGAGGTTGCCGAGTATGACATTCATGCTGATCATGTCGTTTGCTAGCACTAGTTCGGTGAGCTGCGTGGCGGTTTGCTGCGCCAGTATATTCCCAAGATTGTCAGCCTGTTGGCGTAGGATATTCTGTGTATTGTAGTTGCTGATTAACCAGAATACGCACATCGCGAGCAATAATAGCAGGCAGACCGCAGTGGCAAACTTTCGAGAGATCTGAGTATTTTTTTTCGCGGACGCCGAGGTTGTTCCGGCGGGCGAGCTATTCTGGGGGAGATCTTCTTGCAACGCGACCACTCTGTTGGTGACTCTTGACGGCTCTGAGTCTTAAGAATAGCAGTACCGGCGTGCATCCCCAATCAAATTGTTTAATTGAGGCCTGCTCAGCGAGAGTCGAAATTCACAGTCTGCGTCTCGACAAATTCAAAGTTCATCGATGTAGATGGTGCGTGCAGGCAATTCCCTTGCAAGAAATCGATATTGGCCTGCCATAGCAGTGGCAGAAGAGGGAGCTGTTCCAGGATAGGGGCGATTACACGTATCCCTCTTTCGTGCAGCTCTTCTATCAAGGATTTCAAGTACTCCAGGTTGGCTTGATTCACATCGATCTTCCTTAACAGGCCAGTGTCCAGCTTTACGTAGGCCGCTGGCACGAGGGATAAATAGCGCAGCGGCTTCGGCGTGCAACCAAAATTCGACAGAGAGAGTTTACAGCCCACCTTTTCAATGAACTCGCAGAAGGTGATGAGGTGGTGCTGTGCGATAAGGGCGTCGGTCTCGCTGATCTGAAAGACGAGCTGCGAGGCGAAAGGCCTTCGGCCATTCAGTCTTTCTTGCAGCCAGCGCAGAAAATGGATGCTGACGAGTGAGTTGTGGCTTAGGTTTACCACGAGACGTCGGTTCGGGATCGCATCCCCCGAAAGCCGCCGCATGATTTGTTCGATTATGCGCTGATCAAGCTGCTCGCCTAGCGCATTTTTCGCCGCCGTTTCGAATAACAAGAGTGTTGGCAGGCTCTGCTCGTGGTGTGCGAGTGAGCAGCGCACCTCATAGTGCTGCAGCGGATCTTCTGCGAGTCTAACCAATGCTTGAAAATTGAGCTTGAGCTCGGGGCATTCTAGGGCCGCATGCAATTGCGTAAGAGCGACATCTGGACTGATCGAGACTAGATGTGCGGGTAGTTCCCTGTGATGGTGAGCGAGACTTAGGTTGTGTCGGGCTCGGGCGAAAACAACGGGCCAAGACGGGATATTCGTTTCGAGTTTGGCGAGGCCAACGCCACACTTGAGCTCGAGCTGCCTTGGCAATGCGGGTGATACTGCACTGAGCAAAGCCAGCTTGAGTTTGTCCGTTATTAGCCTTGCGTTGATGCTACAATCGGCAATAAGAAGCGCTGCAAACTCGAAGTTGTGGCAACGACAAAGCAGGACGCGTTTGGGGAGAGAGGCCTTTAACAGCTGTGCAATATCGGTCGGCAGTAGGTCGGTCTCGGATAAGCCAACCCAGCTTCGAATCTCATAGAAATTTTCGAGTTGCAGTAACGCGAGTGTCGCGGTGAGATTGCTCTTGCGACTCTGCTCTAGACACGCGTCGATCGCGCGGCAGAGGTATCGCTGTCCATGCAGGCCTGTCAGGGCATCTTTCTCAAAGGTCTCTTTTTTGCTGATCTTGTGCCGGCGCTTGTCTTGTCGGGCGCTAGGGCGGTGAATACTTTCGGGTAGTAGTGGTCGCCAAGAGTGTTCGGCGCATGTTGAAGGGGTTCTAGTGAGTGTCGACTGTCCATCCCTGGCGATGTCCCTAAGCTATTCTGGTTTTTCCTCGCTCTCCCGGGTTCTCTCTCACGAGTCGTGGAACCAGATATCCCGGCAATGAGGCGTGCAGGGTCTTGATCAGTTGACTGGCGTGTTGGTCGGTCACGTAGAAGTGCTCGGTACCGGCAACCTGGTCGGGCATGTGTAAGTAATAGGGTAGTACATTGTGTTGAAAAAGCGCTTTATTCAGATCGATCAATGCCTCGGAATTGTCGTTAACATCCTTTAGAACGACGGCTTGATTCAGCATTGTGACGCCAACGTCGCCCAAAGCGTCGAAACCACTAGTAACTGCGCTATCCAGCTCCTGTCGATGGTTGCAGTGCACAACCATGACGATGCGTAGCCGCGTCTCACTCAGGCAGCTTACTAGCTCCTTGGTTATCCGCTGGGGAATCACGATGGGCAAACGGGTATGAATCCTGACGGTGGTAAGCGCCTCAATATTCGCTAATTGCTGGAGCAGCCAGTGAAATTGCTTGTCCGAGAGCGCCAACGGATCACCGCCACTGAGAATAACCTCCTCGATGCTGCTGTCATTCGCTATATAGGCAAAGGCCTCCTCCCACTGTGCTCGGCTGGGGGAGTTTGCTCGGTAGTCGAAATGGCGCCGGAAACAGTATCGGCAATGGATCGCGCAATGTGGCGCTGCAGTTAGCAGCACCCGCCCCTGATACTTGTGCAGGAGCCCGGGTAGCGGATTGAATTCCTCCTCATGCAGAGGATCTGCAACAAATCCCTCGCTCTGGGACTCCTCGAATGCCGAGGGCCAGACCTGTCTGAGTAGCGGGTCGTGCCAATTGCCTTTCTCGATTCGTTCTACGAAGGGTCTAGGCGCCTTCAAGGGAAATTGAGCGAGTGCCTCCATGCTGTAGGGGCTAGTGTGGCCATCAAGTTCCAATATGCGCAATAATTCCTGCGGATCTGTTATCAGATCGGATAGAATCTCCTGCCATGTTTCAGCGCGATCTGACTGAATTAGTGATACAGCCTGGTTTGTCATCTCGTAACCCAAAACATAGTTTGATTTTATAAAGGCAATTGCTAGTATCCGTTGCCACATCATAGCAACATAAGGCTGCAGCCTTCGATATCAAGTTATTCGTGGCTTCGATGATCGCCGCGGATCGAAATAACGGGCTTATACACAAATAGCGTTAAGAGGAAAAAATGGCGAATTACTCCACCAGCGAATTTAAATCAGGGCTGAAGGTCCTTATCGACTCCGAACCCTGCTCGATGATCGAAGTTGAAAAGGTAAAGCCCGGCAAGGGACAGGCATTCGATCGCGTGAAGCTGCGCAATCTGGTCAATGGTAGAGTCTGGGAGCGCACCTTCAAGTCCGGCGAGTCAATCGAGGCGGCCGATGTCATGGAATTGGAAATGGAGTATCTGTACGAGGATGGAGAGTTCTGGCATTTCATGAAGACCGATGACAGCTTCGAGCAAGTTGCAGCCGACGTTAACGCTATCGTCGATGCAAAGATTTGGCTGAAGGAGCAGGACAAGTACACGATGGTCTTGTGGAACGATGCGCCGATCTCAGTTACTCCACCAAATTTTGTCGAACTCGAAGTGACCGACACAGATCCTGGCCTGAAGGGTGATACAGCGCAGGGCGGCACTAAGCCGGCGACGCTAAGTTCAGGCGCTGTCGTGAAGGTGCCCTTGTTCGTTAACATTGGCGATATGCTGCGGGTCGATACACGAAACTCCGAATACCAGAATCGCGTCACCAAATAGAATTTCTATTCTCACTACCGCTTAAGCACTCTGTAGATTTTGAAAGGATGAATTCATGGTTGATTGGAAACCAAGTGCTTCCTTACAAAATCTGCAACAGCGTGCACATGCGCTCGCGAAGATCCGACGCTTCTTTTTCGAGCGCGATGTTCTCGAAGTAGAGACTCCCCTACTTGCCAGCTCAACTGTACCCGATGTCTATATAGAATCGATCGCTGCCGAAGTGACGGATGGCAATTCAAGCCGTCAGAATTTTCTGCAAACTTCTCCGGAATTTTTTATGAAGCGACTGCTGGCTAGCGGCAGCGGTTCTATCTACCAGATCGCTAAGGCCTTTAGGCAGGAAGAAAAAGGCACAAGACACAACATCGAATTTACTCTGCTCGAATGGTATAGGCTGTCCTATTCTCTAGATCAGTTAATGACTGAGCTGGAACAACTAGTGCAGGAGGTTCTCGACTGCGGACCAATCTCGCGCCTCAGCTATCGACAAATATTCCAACAGTATCTGCAAATAGACCCGCACGAAATCACACTAGACGAATTGCAGCAGCTGGCAAACGCTGAAGTTGATTTCAGTGGTAGCGACCTAAGCAAGACAGACTATCTGCAGCTTTTACTGAGTAACAGCATTGAGCCTAAGCTTCCGCCCTATTGCATTATCTATGACTATCCTAAAGAGCAGGCTGCTTTAGCTACTCTAGCGGCAGATGAGCATGGCGTCGTCGTTGCGAAACGTTTCGAGTTGTTTGGTCATGGGATGGAGCTAGCGAATGGCTATTTCGAGCTTAGTGATGCCGCTGAACAGCGCGCGCGGTTTGACGCGGACAACGCTACACGAAGGGAGAAAGGGCTGCAGACTCACGCCGCAGACGAGAAGCTAATCGCCGCTCTAGAAAGTGGATTGCCTAGCTGTTCAGGTGTTGCTGTGGGTGTGGATCGATTACTGATGTTACTGCTTGAGGCTAAAAACATCAGCGAAGTAATTAGCTTCGACAGCGAGCGCGTCTGATCACAGTCAGGCGAAAAGTAATTACTCAGCGCTGCTCGCCTCTTCTAGCAATCTCTCTATGTACAATTTTCTAAGCTTGCCGGTAATTTCCCCAGGCTTTCCGTCCGCTATCATCGCTCCGTCGATGCTGACTACAGGTAAGGTGATCGTTGTAGCGCTGCTGATAAAAGCTTCATCAGCCTCTAGTGCTTCCTCGACCGTAAACAGTCGCTGCTCCAGATCTATCCCCTCTCGCTCGGCAATTTCGATCAGCGTGCGACGGCGTATGCCAGGAAGGATCAAGTTTGAAAGTGGCCGTGTAATGATCTTCTTATCTTTGATGATGTAGGCGCTCGAAGTTACGCCTTCGGTGACGAAGCCATCTTCTACCATCCAGCCTTCGTTCGCCCCCTTGCTGTACGCATCTTGCTTCGCGAGACATTGGGCAAGTAGGTTCACCGACTTTATGTCACGGCGTTTCCAACGGATATCTTCACTCGTAGCAACTGCAATTCCAGATTCGGCTAAGGGATTGTTTAACAAATTCATCTCGGATGTGAACGCGACTAGAGATGGTGCGGTATCGACTGGAAAGACAAAATCTCTGTCGGCGATGCCCCTTGTGACCTGCGAGTAGACGAAGCCTTCTTCTAATTCATTACGAGAGATAAGCTCTTGCATGATGTCGAGATACTCTCGTTGGGAACATGGCCAGGTAATGCTTAGCTCCGACAGGGATCTATCAAGGCGTTCTAGGAAGTAGTCGCGGTCGACCAACTTTCCAGCAACGACCGGCACTACTTCATACACGCCATCACCGAAAATAAAGCCACGATCAAATACAGAGATCTTCGCAGTCTCTTCCGGGGCGTAATCGCCATTCACATATACGATTCTACTCAAGCTGTACCTCTTCTATTTAAATTGCTGCGCAAAATCCGCCAATTCACTGCCATCGAGCCGTTGCACCGTCCAGCCTTCCATGGGTGCCGCGCCTATCGATCGGTAGAATTGAATTGAAGGCTCATTCCAATCCAGCACCGACCATTCCACTCGCGTACAGTTGCGCTCTACAGCAAGCTTAGCGATATAAGCTAACATAAGTTTGCCACAGCCCTTGCCGCGCATCGATGGTTGCACGTAGATGTCTTCAAGATAAATGCCGGGTCTGCCAGTGAAGGTAGAAAAATTGTGAAAGAAAAGCGAGTAGCCTATGGCTTCACCCTGGTACTCGCCAATCGTAACCTCGGCATAAGATTTGTCCCCAAATAGTGTTTCTTCGAGCGTTGCGGGGGTAGCGATAACTTCGTGACCCAGCTTTTCGTAGTCTGCCAGTTCCTGAATAAAACCTAGAATCAGTGCGCAGTCATCGACCGTAGCGGAGCGAATAGTAAAATCAGGGAGGCTGGTGGCTTGTTTCATATATTGTTCTCTTCTCATTATTCTCAGGTTAGTCGCGACAATGCCCTAATCAAACCATGGATCTGCGTTCATGATGAGCGGTTGTACACAGCCAAGGCGGTCGATTATACAGCACATCTGCGCCGCAGAGCATCTGCCTCCCTCTGTAAGTGTTGGCCCCTGACTGCTACAATATGCGCCCTTTTTGCCCCAACGGGGGTGACACATGAAAGGCGCACGTAACGAACACAGCACTAGCCCGGCTAGGATGAGTCAATACAAGGAACTACGATGTCAGACAAGAAATCTACGATTATCTATACCGAGACAGACGAGGCGCCAGCCTTAGCCACTTATTCACTTCTACCTATCATCAAGGCATATACAGATGCCTCCGACGTGGCCGTCGAGACTCGCGACATATCCCTTTCCGGACGGGTGATTGCAAGCTTTCCAGACTTCTTGAACGCCGATCAGCAGCAGAGTGACGCTCTGGCCGAGCTAGGTGAAATGACTCAAGACCCAATGGCTAACATCATCAAATTACCCAATATCTCAGCTTCTCTGCCGCAGATGATCGCAGTGATCAAGGAGCTACAGGCCAAGGGCTATGCACTTCCTGACTATACTGAAGACCCCAGCACTGATGCAGAACGCGACATCAAGACACGCTACGACAAGATAAAAGGCAGCGCGGTAAACCCGGTGCTCAGAGAAGGCAATTCCGACCGTCGTGCACCAGCCTCCGTGAAGTCCTATGCGCAGAAGAATCCTCATTCTATGGGTGCCTGGTCCAAGGACTCCAAATCACATGTCGCCAATATGGAGTCGGGCGACTTCTTCGGCAGCGAACAATCGACAACTCTTGCCGCAGTTACAACGGCTAAGATTGAGCACCGCGATGCTGCAGGCAATGTGACTGTCCTCAAGGAGAGCATTGGCTTACTTGCTGGCGAGATAATAGATGCGTCGGTTATGAATAAAAATGCACTACGTTCGTTTCTTGCCAAGCAGATAGACGATGCCAAGAGTCAGGGCGTGCTTTTCTCTCTTCATCTAAAAGCAACGATGATGAAGGTGTCGGATCCGATAATTTTCGGCCATGCGGTTACAGTCTTCTATGAAGAAGCATTTAACAAGCATGCGGCTGTTTTTGCTCAGCTAGGTGTCGATGCGAACAACGGCATCGGAGATGTCTACAGCAAAATCAAGTCACTGCCAGACGCGCAGCGTGAAGAAATCGAAGCAGACCTGAAAGCCTGTTATGCGAATCGACCAGAAATGGCGATGGTAGATTCAGACAAGGGAATAACTAACCTACATGTGCCCAGCGATGTGATCATCGACGCATCCATGCCCGCTGCGATTCGCACCTCAGGTCAGATGTGGGGCCCTGATGGAAATCTGCAAGACATGAAGGCGGTGATTCCAGATCGCTGCTACGCCGGTGTGTATCAGGAAGTCATCGACTTCTGCAGAGAAAATGGCGCGTTCGATCCAGCGACTATGGGCAGTGTGCCTAACGTTGGTCTTATGGCGCAGAAAGCTGAAGAATACGGATCGCACGACAAGACGTTTGAGATTGCTTCTAACGGCACCGTAACCGTTGTCGATAGTGAAGGTAATACCTTGCTAGAGCATGCGGTAGAGGAAGGCGATATTTGGCGCATGTGTCAAGCTAAAGACGCGCCAATTCAGGACTGGGTTAAGCTGGCGGTGAGTCGAGCAAGACTATCCGCTCTCCCAGCAGTGTTCTGGTTAAACGAAAGCCGCAGTCACGATGCTGAGATTATCAAGAAGGTAAATACTTATCTTGCCGATCATGATACCGATGGCTTAGACATCAGCACTATGACGCCAGAGGCAGCGACTCGTCTTTCACTCAAGCGAGCGAAAGAAGGCTTAGATACAATTTCCGTGACAGGTAACGTGCTGCGCGACTATCTAACAGACCTATTCCCAATACTGGAACTCGGAACCAGCGCTAAGATGCTTTCCGTTGTTCCTCTGATGAAGGGTGGTGGTCTATTCGAGACTGGTGCCGGCGGTTCCGCGCCGAAACATGTCCAGCAGTTCGAGAAAGAGAATCACCTGCGTTGGGATTCGCTAGGCGAATTCCTAGCACTGGCTGCATCGCTGGAGCATCTAGCGAATGTCACAGGAAACGATCGAGCGAAGATTCTCGCCGATTCTTTGGACAAGGCTACGGGAGACTTTCTAGACAACAACAAGTCTCCATCGCGTAAGGTAAACGAGCTAGACAATCGCGGCAGCCATTTCTATCTAGCCATGTACTGGGCGCAGGCTCTAGCTACACAGGCTGATGACGCAGAACTGCAGGCGCGTTTCGCGCCGGTTGCTCAGGCCTTGACTGAGAACGAAGCAAAAATCGTCGACGAGCTGAATTCTGTACAGGGGCCGGCGATGGATGTCGGTGGCTACTACAAGCTGGATGCAGCAAAGGCAGCGGCAGCGATGCGGCCAAGTGCTACTCTAAATGCGATAGTCGCGGCTATCTAAAAGCTGCTTCTAGTTTTCTTAATCATTCTCGGCGAGTAAAACATAAGCGCCGAGAGTGATCAGAATCGTTCCAGAAACTTTCTCCAAATTATTTCTAAATTTTTGGTTCCCTCGAATCAGAGATGCCGCCTTGTCTGCGGAAAAGGTAACGAACAAATCGCAGGGAATAGCGGATAGAGTTACGATCAGGCCAAGCAATAGGAACTGAGGTGCTGTCGGCCCTGCTTCGGGTACGACAAATTGCGGCAATAGCGCTAGATAGAAAAGTGCAGTTTTCGGATTGCTTGCCTCGATGATCACACTCTGAACGAAGACCTTCTTCGTTGCTAGCTCAACTAACTCTTCCTGCTTCGCCTCTTCACCTTCTGAACTCTGCTTATTGTCCTTAGTAAAGAAGCGAAATCCGAAATAGCCTAGGCCGAGGTATACGAGATAGCTTGCGCCGGCAATTTTTAATACCGTATATGCGAGAGGGGAATAGGCAAACAACGCAGAGAGACCTAACACCGCTGCAACCACATGTAACAGACTGCCCACAGCCAAACCGGCAACTGCGGCGAGTCCGGCTGAAGTTCCCTGTGCAATAGTGCGCGCCATCACGTAGAAGTTCGACGGATCCGGCGAGAGATTCATGATGAAGGCGGCTGCAGTGAACAGCAGAATATCATTCAGTGGTGGCATGCTTTCACGTTCTCTTTTATTTTTGCAAAAAAAAGCCCATCGCTAGCGATGGGCTTTTCGTTTGTCTCTATCCTACTCCAATTTTTTTGTAAATTTTCAGCAGATAGTAATTACTTGATGGGGCGAACATAACGCTTGATTCCACCAACCGGGCCAACTTCGGCGCCGAAGATATTTCCGTGAGCATCGGCAACCACACCTTCAGCAGTACAAGTGCCCGTGCAGTCTGGTTGTGGGTCAGGAATTAGGAATTCCACTTCACCGGTAATAGCGCTTCCGATGCGGATGCCACGAACCCAGTCGCCATGATCGGGGTTAACCGAACCTGATTCTGAGTCTGCGCCGTAAAGGACATCATTCTCGTCGATGTAGATGCCACTCAAGCGACTGAATTGATGCCATACATCTAAGAGGTTTCCTTCTTGATCGAAGATCTGGATGCGATCATTGCCACGGTCTGCGACGAAAAGGCGTCCTTTCGAATCCATGGCTAGGCCATGTGGCTGGCGGAAATTACCTGGCTCAGTACCCCATTCACCGAATGAGAAAAGGTGGTTTCCGTCCGCATCAAACTTGTGTACGCGGTTGGTAGAACCCTCAGCACTGGAGTGTCCCTCGCCCACGAAGATGGATCCGTCAGGCGCAACATGTACGTCATTTGGTGTGTAGAAATAGTCATCGTCCTGACCGCCGCCTTTCGTGCCTAGCGACATCAGGTGAACACCGGTGGGGCTGAACTTGTGGACCTGGTGTCCATAATGTTCGCCTTCATAGCCTTGTGTCTGCTCTGAACCACGTGCGTCAGCGACCCAGACATTGCCATCGTGGTCGACGTGAATGCCGTGAGGCCAGGTAATGTAACCGGCGCCGAAGCTACGAACCATGTCGCCGTTCTTGCTGAACAACATGATTAGGTTTGTGTCAGGATTCTGAACGCAGACGTTAACGTTGCCGCCGCAGCGTTCTGCGACCCAGATGCTCTCGCCATCGGCATCGATCTCGACTGTGCTGGAGGAGCCCCAAGCACGTCCTGCAGGCATCTTGAAGTAGCCAGACTGAGTGATATAAGGGTTTTCCAGGTCGTTTGTAGGAGGCATGTCAGCTTGGGCAAAAGCCAAGGCCGGGACTATCGCCAATGCCAAAAAAGCCGATTTTATGTTGTTATTAGTCATCTTCTAGAACTCTCATTGCTCTGTGCGTTAAGGGAGGTGGAGTACAAGAATAAACTAGGGGTTCTAGCAATTCAATTGTAATAGTGTGCCAGTGTTATACGGACTGTTTGAAACACTCTGAGGAGTCGTTATGGATATAAAAACAGCGAGTATCTTCGTAGAAGATCAGAGCCAAGCGCCTAAAGAGTATCTCAATCTCTACTGGATACTCGAATGCCGAAGGGGTCTATCTCGACGAGCACGTTAGTCGTGTTAGTAATGTCGCGCACAGCGGCCTTCGAATCGTCATGATAGGCATAGACCACCACTTTCAGTGCATCGGCGCGGCGTGCGGGCAGGCTAGCCATTTCCGAGTCAAACCCCTGAGGTACAAAGATGTTTACTATATCCATCTTGTCGCCGGCATCACTTGTGAACTTCCGTTTATTCGAATACCAGGCCGATTTTGTGTCGGGTAGATTGCTGGCTGTTTCCGCGTCATAAATAAAAATAACATCGACCTCAGTAATGATGATCGCGTTCGGATCTAGCGTGGAAGAGATAAAAACGGAATTCACTTCAGCGACTACACTGCCCGAGAACAAGAAGAGTAAACAAAGAATTGCACAAGCAGGCAGAAATCGTTTTCTAAACATGAGTGATTCGATCCAGAAAAAATCCTAGGCTAGTAAGTATAAATGGAAAACCCTAATCGCGGCGAATAAAAAACCAGAGTTGGATGAACCCAACTCTGGTTTTTTTGAAGTAACAAAGCCTGCGAGAGAGATCAGGCTTTGACTGGTTTGAATAGCTTTCTATTCTTCCGTAGCAACGGTTCCAGTTTCGGACTTAGGTGAGCCGTCTCCGTTCAGGCCCATGGACTCATAGCGTCTCCAGCCGGCGAGGATGCCCTGCAAGCCATGATTGCCTTCGTGGCAGGCATATTCGTAGACCGGGTCGGCGGCGCGGCGCATCGGCACTCTGCCGGACCAGCGTTCGTCCCAAGACAAGGGATCTTCCACGGTGAAGTCATAATCTAGCGTGTCCTCATCAATCCAGCTGAAGCGTTCGGAAATCACGGCCTGATCCGACATGCCGCGCAAATTGTAGTCGTGGTAGAAGTGTTGAGTAGTTATAACTAGCTCGTCACCATCCCAGTGTGCAATTGAATCGCCTTCCCACTTTAGCTGCTGGGTGCTGTGTTCGCTTCTCAGCGGAATGATGCGCGCGGTGTGCACCATCTCATTTAAGATCATGACAGTGTCTTTCGTCTGCACGATCTGCATATTATTGTTGTAGGAGCCAGGGATCATTGGCGGTCCACCGACGAAACCGACGAGGCACCGGTCTATTGTCGTTCTGCCTTCTGGGCCAGCACTCTCGAATACCATCTGGCCATAGGTAGCACGTCGCTCGCGACCGGCTGCATTCAATTCGGGCACGCGGCCATTCGGTGGGTCGTAGACCAGCGAGGTACGACGATCGGCGATGGTCTCTACGCCACGCTCGTACCAGAATTCGTTATAGGAGATCACACCCGGCGGATAACCGGCGCCGCCCACGGAATCGATGATCAGGTCGCGGTTCTGGCGACGTCTCTCAAAAGCTTCCCACTCGGCTGCTTCCTCGGCGGTCAAAGTTGCCTTGTCGGCTAGCTCTCTGGGGCGGTTAAGCGGAGTTAGCGTCCGAAACGTGTATGTTCCCTGAAAGTCCGGTTGACCGAATTCGGTGCGAGGCATATCCCCAGCTTGTGCCAGGAGTTGCGGAGCGACTAGCAGGCCGATAATGGCCAAGGAAAGTTTCGTGAGTGCTCTGTTTTGCATATGAACCTCTAACAGTATTCTAATTATAGTGAGATGAACGGATAGCTGACCGAAACTACGCGTGTTCAAGTCAATTTTCAAGGATATTCGGGTCTTACAGCGCCAAACCATGGGCGTTTTCGTCTCAAGAACTCAGGTAGGCATGGTGGTCGACGCCAACGCATGCAGCTTCATACTATTCAGCTAAGATTCAGCGCAATCGCTCTATTATGTGCCATCCCTTCTAGACTAGGACAGTGCGAGAATAAACTGGAGAACGCGAATGAAATCCCCAAAATTGATGGTCAGCCTGATATTGGCGCTATCGCTGAATGGTTGCATAGGCGCTGTGGTCGGCGTGGCGGTAGATACAACAACGGCGGTGATCAAGGCGCCATTCCAGATCGCCGGCGCTGTAGTCGGTGTGGCTGCTGACACCACAGGTACAGTGATTGCCGCACCCTTCAGGATGGCCAATGCTGCTGTGGGGGGAGGTCATCATGATCGCCACCACGGTCATGATCATTCCGAGCACGACCCCGAACATTCTGAACACCGGAATACCCACTCTGGAGATGCTGAAGAGTGGCATTTCGATGAGCACTACTAGCTAGTGCCCGCGAATTAGCTTTAACGGCAGTAAAGGCCTAGGTTCTAGCCGGCCAAATTGAATTGATTCAGTAGGTGGTTTATTCTTGCCATCGACTGAACTCTCCCGCTAGAGCAATACCTGATGGCCATTTCTGCCAGTTCCAAGAATAGTAGCCGAAACAGCAACAACTCTGCTGATAAACAGGCGCAATCTCCAATGGCTGCGTTCAAGTTTCCGTTTGTATTATCCATATCCCTTATTATTCTGAGTTTCGTCCCTCGTGTTCAGGGCAACCCCACGCTGGCTTGGTCATTTTGGGGTGCCGCCGCGGCGCTGCTCCTGTGGCAGGCCTATCTGCTATTCAATTCGAAAAACAAAAACGAAGTACGAGTTTTCAGTATATTGCTGCGTCCACAGCATTACATCCAGGGTATGGTTCAGATTAGTCTCTATGTCTATTGGGGATATTATTGGCGACCGATTTACGAGCATGCCTGGCTGATAGTAGCGCAGCTGCTATTTGCCTATACTTTCGATATGTTGCTGGCCTGGTCTAGGCGTCGCGAATACAGTTTAGGCTTTGGTCCCGTTCCTATAATCCTCAGCATCAACCTGTTCCTCTGGTTTAGGGATGATTGGTTCTATATGCAATTCGTGATGATTGCTGTGGGTTTCATGGGCAAGGAATATGTGCGCTGGAATCGAGACGGACGTAGTTCGCACATATTCAATCCGTCTGCGTTTGCCCTAGGTCTGTTCTCCCTCGTGTTGATCGCTACCAACACGACCGACTTGACCTGGGGGCAGGATATCGCATCGAAACTTACTCTGGCGCCGAACATCTATACCTTCCTCTTTTTGATCGGCCTGGTCGTCATGTACTTCTTCTCCATAACACTCGTTGCCAGTATGGCGGCGGTAACGTTGTTTGCGCTCAGTGCCCTGTATTCGGCTAGCACGGGTGTTCCGTACTTCTTCGATTCGGATATTCCTGCGGCCGTCTTTCTCGGGCTGCACCTATTGATTACCGATCCTTCTACCTCGCCGAGAACGCCATTAGGTAAGACGTTCTTTGGAGTACTCTATGGTCTAGGCGTGTTTAGCCTCTATACCCTTCTAGGTGCTATGGGCGAGCCAACGTTCTATGACAAACTTCTCGTAGTGCCGCTGCTTAATCTAAGTGTTATCGCTATCGATAGAGCCGTACGATCTATCCATTCAGCTGCTCTGTTGAATGTCTGGAAAGAGAGTTGGTTTGGTGGACGAGCTAATCTCGCTCACATGAGTATTTGGATAGTGATCTTTGCTTCGATGTCTTTCCTCGGTAAAACCGACAGCAGGCATCAGGGAGATAGCCTGCCATTCTGGGAGCAGGCCTGCGCCAGTGACTTATCCAACGCCTGCGGCCGAATGCTGCAACTAGAGGCGACCTATTGTGGTGATAACGCAGCCTGGGCATGTAACGAAATAGGCGCACACTATCGTGAGGGAATAATCACTGAAGCCAATCAAGAGTTATCCATGGCCTATTTCTCTCGAGGCTGCGAGTTGAAGTTTAGGGCAGCGTGTCTAAATCTGCTGGATACGGAATTGGTGGCGAGAGAAGTGCCGCATGAATTGGATCTGCGACTACTACTACGTGAGGGTGGACAGAATCTGATGACACTCTCTGAGCAGGAGCTATATGAGCGGGCCTGCGAACATGACTGGGCTTTTGCCTGTGAGAGAACTGAGAGCAATAGGACTCAGATATGAGTAAGTCTCAAAGCGAGGCTGAACCCAAGCCTAAATCTAAACCAGAGGATCAGCACAACGGTTCTGATATGGCGCAGGTGCCTGGCCGAACTGTGGGCCTCACCATCATGTGCCTGACAATCGTCTTCGTCGCCGCATGGATGACTCTTCAGTCACAACAGCCAAAGAATCCTGAGTCAACAGCATCTTCCTCTGAGCAAGCAACGATGACTGGCTTCCTCTCCAATGCTTGGTTTCTGCCGGACCAACCGCTGTTAGGTTTTGTTCGAATCCCCTCTGGCACCTTCGCTATGGGCAGTAATCCGGCTTTAGATCGCCTGGCGTATGAGAACGAACGCTGGTCGAATAACCGGCGTCAGGGAAGCGTAGAGATCGACGATTTCTATATAGGACTATTTGAGGTCACCGCTGCTCAGTTCCGAGTATTCACAGCAGAGAACCCAGGTCTCGCCAAAGAGGTGGCTGCGAATGTTCAAGGCGATATGCCGATTACCAATATTACTTGGCCTGAGGCGCTAGCCTACACACGCTGGTTGCAGCAGCAGCTGGTAAATTCTGCGGAGACCCCTGTGGAGCTGCGTAGTTATCTCGAGGCAGGCGGGCAGGTGAGTATTCCTTCGGAGGCCGAGTGGGAGAAGGCAGCACGAGGCGCTGATGGTCGAATTTTCCCTTGGGGAAACTTACCTTCAGCGGAATTTGCAAACTACGGCTCAAGCACGTTATTACCTGTAGGCTCCCGACCTTGTGCAGAGTGTGCCTATGGACTGCAAGATATGAGCGGCAATGTCTGGGAATTAACACGTAGTCCATTGCAGGCCTATCCTTATAACGCGAACGATGATGCAGACGATCTTTCCGAGGATGCACTTTGGGTGATGCGTGGCGGGTCATTCGCCGATAGCACGGGCAATGTGCGCGCCGCGGTGCGCGGAGGTGTCGATCCTAGCGTGCGCAACAACGCTATAGGTTTCCGTGTAGTCATCAGCAGGCCTTAATCGATTTCCGCAGAATTCTGCAGCCGTATTTCTTGTAAACCAATCTCTTCACTAAGCGTTCTACTTAACTAGCGATACAGATTTGTGTCGCGAGCTTTGGAAGTTGAGCAATAGCGTAGTTAATTGGAGAAGGCTTATGAAATTATTTTCTGCTACGAGCATGCTGGCGATATTGGGTTGTGCGATGCTAATAATGGCGCCGAGTGTAAGCGCCGAGCCCCTACACGAGAGCAGTTCCAGGCATGCAGTCGTGCATACACACAGAGTTGTGAATAGGGTTGTGGTTGCCAGGCCGATGCTAATTCGCACGGTTACGACGATATCTGCATTTAGTCTGAATAATTTGCCGGCTGGCTATGCGCGCCTTATACGCGGCGACGAAACATTCTATTTCAGTAGGGGAGTTTACTATAAAAGGAAGCCCCACGGCTTCGTTATAGTTAAGCCGCGAGTTGGCTTTAGTGTGGCAGTACTACCTAGTGGCTACAAAACAATTCGTGATAGTGGCGCGACGTTCTATAGTTTTAATAACGTACGGTACAGAAAACACAATGGCTTCTTCGTGGTTGTTTAGATGTGTGCAATCACGAAGAAACCTGCCGTGCAAAAGTAACCGGCATTAGCAGGACGCCCTCAGTCTCAATTGGGAAGGGTGAAGACGAGAATTAGATCGCCGCCTCTTCGCCCCCTCGATCCTCCGCCAGATGCAACGGTAACGTACTCTTGGCCATCGATGACATAGACCGAAGGTGAGGCAAACACGCCAGCTCCGGTATTAAATTTCCACAGCTCTTCCCCGGTATAAGCATCATAGGCGTAGAAATAGCCGGCGGTATTGCTGCCAGCTCCAACGAAAACTATGCCGCCGGCGGTAACAACCGAACCTGCTTGCCCGTAACCTTCGAAGATTTGCCGCCAGATTAATTCTCCCGTTGTTGGATCATAGGCGGAAAAATATCCTTTCGGGTCGCGCCCGGAATTAAACGGCTGATCTATCGCATTGATATAAAGATAGCCCGTGTCTTTGCTGTAGGAAATCGGTGCGTAGTTCGCGCCGCCTCCATAGCCCGGAGAAAAAATCTGGTTCGGGCCTATAGGAGTAAATTGTTCTACGAGATCGTTGGCTTCCATCTGTTGTGCAGGAATATCGGTTGGATAGACCGGCGACACGGGTTCCATTCTCTCGCCGTTAGCCTTGTGTGGAATTGGCTGTGTTGGATAGGGGACTTCGCCCTCTACGTCGGTCACTGTTGAGACGGGTGTTTCAATAATCGGATGCACTGGTTCGCCGGTTTCCCGGTTGAGGATATACAGCCAGCTGTTCTTGCTCGCCTGTGCGAGAGCTTTGACTTCTTGTCCATCGACTTCCATATCAAACAAGACCGGTTGATTGCCCGAGTCGTAGTCCCACACATCGTGATGCACTTGTTGGTAGTACCACTCTAGATTTCCCTCTTCCAGAGATAGAGCGATAAGCGAATCGCTGAATAGGTTCATGCCATCGCGTTTTGTGCTGTCGCCGAAGGGATTGCCGACGGCCACGTAGACCATACCCAATTCGGGGTCAACCGCTGGTGTTTCCCAAATTCCACCGCCGTTACGCTCGCCACCAATCCATGTCGGTCCGGCGATATCCCAGCCCTGATCAGTCTCATCCTGCGGCACGGTATTGAAGTTCCAAATGCCGTCGCCAGTCTTAGCGTCGATTGCCAATACATAGCCGCCAGCAATATGGCTCTCGCTTCGTGTCGTACCCACATAGATAACACCGTTATAGACCTGCGGCGCTGTGGTAAACCAGTAGCCGACCGAAATAGCGGTTTCGATATCTGGGTTCTTCTCATGCAGTACATCGAGAATCACCGGTGCCTGCCCCTTGTCTCCGAAGCCTTCTAGCGGCTCTCCGGTAATGGCATCGAGCGCGAAGATAAATGAGCCCGCGGCGGAATACACCACGCCATCTTCATAGGCTACGCCCCTATGTCTGAAGACATAGCCTTCGCGTCGACCGCCACCTAAGAGGCGAGTCACGTCATAGGTCCAGAGCAGGTGCCCGTCTTCTGCGTTTAGTGCATAGACGCTGCCTCGCGAGTCGGTGACATACATCATGTCGCCTACAATCACAGGAGTGGTCTGATTACTTACACCATCGATGACGCCGTGTTGGAATAGCCATTTCGGTGTTAGCTCGGCGACATTGTCGCGAGTAATCTGGTCGCTAGGCGCATAGCGCGAACCGGCAAGATCCAGATTATGCAGACGCCAATCCATATTCTGAACGGAGGATCTTGGGCGTAGTACAGACGTGACTTCCACCTGCTCAACTTCTCCGCCGGTGGTACTGCTGCTCGTGGCAACTTCTATAGAAGTAGAATCGCCCTCGGGACCACATCCAATCAATAGAAGAGGCAGGCCGGCAACTAATAGTAAGGTTCGGATCGATTGTTGTCTTGAGTGCAACATCGTTTGTGCTCCCTTGTTGTTATACGAAAACGATTATGTAAATTCTTTATGCGAATTTGTTCTTCAGATAATTTTTAGATTGATGGCGTAGTTAGAGACTACTCTCCAGCATAAATTCAACGATGTCTCTTAACTGCTCATCGCTGCAGCTTGCGCATAGGCCTCGCGGTGGCATGATGCCATTGAGGCCAGAAATGGTGTTTTGAACGACCGTGTCCATGCCTTTCTCCATACGAATCTCCCATTCGATCTGATCGCCTACTTCAGGCGAATGAGCAGCACCTGTGCCATGACAGGCGAAGCAGGTCGCTTGATAGGTCTGCTGCGCATCGAATGCGTCATCCTGGGCGGTAACGCTCAGTGACGTAGTCAATAAAAAAGCGCAGGCGATTGTAAGAAGAGTCTTTGATGTCATGTCTGTGGTCCGGTTCCGGCTAATACTGTTTGCGGACGATGTTAAAGAAGTCGACAAACTTCTTCATGTTTACCGCGTCCTGGGAAATGAGCAGCGAATGATCACCGCCAGGAATTTCGACATAGACATGCTGCATGCCTAGCTCCTGCATCTTTGCGACCCAGGCGCGGGTGCGCTCTACGGGTACGGCTGTATCTTCGTCTCCTTGCAGAACGAAAATGGGCAGATGCTTGATGTTATTCAGAATACTATTCATCGGCGCATCCGCTTCGGGTGCGGGCGCTGCTACGCCTAAGCCGGCGAAAATATCTGGGTACTTAGCCGCAATATGATAGGTGCCCGCGCCTCCCATGGAGTGGCCCCATAGATAGATTCGGTTTGAATCGACACTGAATTCGTCGCGTACAATCTGTAAGACGTTCATGACGTCGTTTTCGCTATGCTCGGCATCCTGCATGTCATCGAGCTCTCTAGAGCCATACCAACCACGGCGAATATAGCCAAGTGGCGTGACTACGATATAGCCATTTGCTTCAGCCTGATCCAGTAAGCCGTGATATCCCATAAGCCAGTCGTGGCTCCTGCCCAATCCATGCAGGGAAACGATCAGCGGAGCCGGTTGGCTGCTGTCATAGCTTGATGGTACAAAGACGGCATAGGGAATCGATTCGCCGGTGCCTGGAAATTCATAGTTTCGGTGTTGAACGCGAGGGTCATCGATATGTTGCTCATCATCGGTGGCTTGGCGATCCGCAAAACAGAGCGCGCTTGTAGAGAAGGTGAGTGCGATCAGTGCTAGCTGCAGGAGTGCTTTCATTGTTGTTTCTCCTACCCGTAGGGGCAGCGGTTTATTGAGATGGCCTCAGAGAATAAACCAATTCAGCCTCCTATCAAAGATGAACAGCGTGCGCCCTACATTTGATGGAGAACATGGGTCGCTCTAACACTGAGATCGTGGGGGACGAAGTACCCTAATTAATCGTTTGGCCGAACACACCGCTTTCGGCAAGTGAGCGGATCAGCGCGATGGCGTCACGGTCGGTCTGTAGATAGGCCGATTTCAAGTGCTCTCCAACATCGTCAGAGCCGTCTTCCTCTAGTTCGCGCCGATAGCTGAAGCGCACGAACAGGTATCCCTCTTCTGGCTCTTCTAGGTGTGTGACACTCTCCGCGTCTATCTGGTCGTACTCTTCCATGGTCTGCGTATGAATTTTCTCGTCGGGATAGAGCATCACCCGCTCGTGAAATGTGCGCTCCCCTACCTCGATGATTCGCTCGAACTCATCCTCGGCATACTCTTTATTAGTAACCTTCAGACTATTATTGAATGTATCAGGGCGTCTTGCGCGTAGCAGCAAGCCTTCCCATAGCTGGGTCCGCGTGAGAACTGGCAAACCTTCTTCCGTAAGATCGTTGACCTGAATGATGTGTTCAAACTCTAGCAATACGTACTCCTGGGGCCAGCTATTAGGTTATCTGGATTAGTCTATCTGTAGATTCCACGATTCTACTTCATCTAACATTTCGAAATCGGTCCAATCGAATTTAAGCGGCGTCACCGATATATAGCCCTGCTGATAGGCATAGGTATCGGTGGTTGGATCTTCGGAATTCACAATCAAGCGAATTCTCTCGTATTCCGTGGTCTCGCCATTTCGCTCTACTACCTCATAGCTGCCAGTTTGCAGGTAAGAATCGCCCATGGGTCTTACGGCTACTCCCTTTATGGGGCCGGCTGGGACATTGATTGAAATCATCGTGCCACTAGGTGCGCCAAGCCTGCGATATCGATCGACTAGATCGGCAGCGAACTTTGCAGTGATGGCGGTATTCTCACTATTGGGATCTTCCGAGACGGCGATTGCCGGGAGGCCATGATACAGGCCCTCCATCGCTGCCCCTACTGTCCCAGACAGATGGGAAACGTCGCCAACGTTTGCGCCGCGGTTTATGCCGGATACGACGATATCGAAGGGCTGATCTTTTCCTAGCTCCTTTATGCCGAAGCGGACTGCATCGGCAGGTCTGCCGTGAACGGCGTAGCCAAAGAAGCGGCCATCTTGCTCAAAGTTGTCGACTGTTATGGAGCCTATTGAGGATTGACTGGCACCGGACTGATTCACATTCGGCGCGGAGACAACTACTTCCACACCTTCCAGCTGTGAAAGGGCTGCATGCAGCGCATGTAGGCGAGGAGACTCTATTCCATCATCGTTTGAAAGCAGGACACGATAGGATTGTGCCGACGCTACCGCGCTAAAGCAGGTCAGTACAATCGCAGCCGTAAATTGAGAGAAGCGTGTTGAATTATTTCTTATTTTATTTGGTCGCATCATCTATTCCCCGTGTATTGCCTTACTATCGTAATAAGTTGTTATGAAGTATTGTTGTCAGCGAAATTGAATTAGGATTGGCTAACAACACAATCGTCTATTGTACAGACTAGTCTGTACAATTTATAGCCAGTCACCTATTAGGATTCACCCATGCGCGAGACAGTAAAAGTACTAGTAAAAGCTCTAGCGGTTTCCGCGGCGTTGGCTGCAGTGACGCCAGCGATAGGGCAGAACGCAACAAGCAGCGACTCAGATATCGAGAATAATCTGATGATGGCTATGGCATGGAAACAGACTGCCGCCGAATTTCGCGCGCTCTATCACCAAGGTTTCAACATTGCTCGGATGCGCGTCGAAATTGCCTTGGCGCAGAAGCAAGACGACTCTCTGCCACTCGCAATAATTAGTGATGTCGATGAAACCTTGTTGCTTGCGAATGACTACTGGGGCTATCTCATTACACAGGGCCAAGATTTCTTCGACGATGCATCCTGGGATCGTTGGGTCGAGGAGAATCGAGCAGTCGCAAGTCCGGGAGCATTGGAGTTTCTCAATTTCTGCGTGAGCAATTCAGTAGAGATTTTTTATGTTACTAACCGTGATCAGGGTGAGACCACTGTGCAGCTGGCAATTGAAAACTTAAACGCCGTTGGTTTTCCTGTCGTCGACGAAGCGCATCTGCGCGTCTTACGAGAGAGTTCTAATAAGGAGCTAGTACAGAGCCAGATTAGAGAAGACTATGAAGTGATCGCGCTGCTGGGTGACAACCTAAATGATTTCGCGCGTCGCTATTACTCAACCGATGTGGATAAGCGCATGAGCCTTATGGAGGAAGATAGAGACCGCTATGGGCGCGACTATATCCTCTTTCCGAACCCTACAGACGGCCATTGGATTCGTGCCATCTTCGGTGAATCGGAACCTAGCGAGTCAGATGCAAATCGCCGCATTCTCAGAGATGCTGCGACACGTGCTGCATGGGCTGAGTAGGCATCAATTCGTATTGGGAAATTTCGATAAGTCGACAAACACAAATTCAAGCAATAGAATGCTGCCAGCCGTTTGGCAGCTAGACAACAGGACAAACAATGAATTCCGACGTACTCTTTAGGCCTTTCAATCATCCGAAACTACAATTATCCAATCGCATAGTCATGGCACCTATGACGAGACAGTTCTCTCCTGACGGCATACCCGATAGCAATGTCGAAGAATATTATAGAAAGCGTGCGGAAGGAGGCGTTGGGTTAATTATTACCGAAGGCACGACTGTTAATCACCGGGCTGCATCTTCCGCGGTGCAAATACCTTGTTTCCACGGTGAAGCCTTAGAAGGTTGGGAAAAAGTCGTTAAGGCCGTGCACGCTGCGGGCGGCAAGATAGCACCCCAGTTGTGGCACGTGGGTTCGATTCGCAAACCAGGCGAAGGGCCGTACCCAGATTACCCTTCGGCGACACCTTCCGGACTATTAGGCCCTGACAAAAAAGCACTAGAGCCGCTTTCTACAGCAGAAATCGATGAACTAGTTGCCGCTTATGCCCAAGCTGCATCCGACGCCAAGCGCATTGGCTTCGATGCTATCGAGTTACATGGCGCACACGGGTATCTGATCGACAATTTTTTCTGGGAAGGCACCAATCAAAGAGACGACAAGTACGGCGGTTCTCTTCAAAATCGCACGCGATTCGCCGTTGAGATCATGCAGGCGATACGCGGAGAAGTAGGCGACGACTTTCCTGTGATCCTACGCTTCTCGCAGTGGAAGCAGCAGGACTTCGAATCGAAGCTCGCTCAGACCGCGGCAGAGTTGGAACAATTTTTAAGTCCCTTGTCCGATGCTGGCGTAGACATCTTTCACTGCAGTACACGGCGATTCTGGGAGCCAGAATTCGAAGGCTCTTCGCTTAACTTAGCGGGCTGGGTTAAGAAGATAACGGGCAAGCCAACGATCAGTGTGGGCAGTGTCGGTCTGAGTGAGGAGTTCGTCGCGACCTATAGCGATGGTTCTGCGGAGGTGGCGGGGATAGATGAGCTACTGAGTCGCATGGAAGCTGATGAGTTTGATCTGATCGCAGTAGGTCGCGCTTTGATAGCGAACCCTGATTGGGCGAATAAAGTAAGAAACAACGAAATGGATTCGATAGAGACGTTTCGTAAAGAACAATTAACCGAACTCGTTTAGTTGCATCGAAGTTGTGGGCAGTGATCTAAGCAAATTTTTGTCAGAAGTTTAAACAAGGGGCTGAAGAAATGACGCAGTTCGCCCAATCGAAAGAGAAGCTTTTCCTAGTTGGCATATTCTTTGTGCTGCTTCTGGTGGCTTTGATGTTCTTCCTACTGCCTTCTGTCTCTAGTTCGGCTCGGCTGTCTGGATCTGCCGAAGCTATTGAGCGCGGCGAATATTTAGTTATTGCCGGAGGCTGCATAAGCTGCCACCGCGGCGAAGATGACGAGGAGTCGTTTGTCGGAGGCCTCGCCCTAGTATCAGACTTTGGTACGTTCTATGCGCCAAATATCACTCCTGATCTGGAGACCGGAATTGGCAGTTGGGAAGCGAAGGATTTTCTACGCGCACTCCAGCACGGCCGCACACCTTCAGGGAGTTTCTACTATCCCGCTTTTCCGTATCGTGCTTATGCAGGCCTGAGCGACGAAGATGTACTGGATATCGGATCCTACCTTATGAGTCTGGAACCTTCGATCAATGCTGTCCCAGAAGCGGAAACGCCTGTCTGGCTAAACCGTTGGGCAATGGCCGGATGGAATCTATTGGCCGACATGAGCGAAGCCGATACGGAAACCTTCGATGACGAGCTAGTTGCTCGCGGAGCGTATCTCGCGCGTAATCTTGGACATTGCAGCGAGTGCCATACGCCAAGAAATGCAGTAGGGATTCTCGATGTTAGCAGAGAGTTTTCTGGTGCGACTCTTGGTGAAGAAGTTATTGAAGCGATAGATGCTGAAGCGTTAAGCGAGTGGACCACGAACAATTTTGATCTGTTCATGTTGATAGGAATGAAGCCAGATGGTGAATTTGCTGGCGGCGACATGAACGATGTTATCGAACACAATACCAGCAAGATAAGTGACGAAGACAGAGACGCACTTGCGGCATTCTTTACGCGGCATAACCAACCCGATTAGGCTTGGCTATAGATTCAAGCATAAAAAAAGGCAGCTAAGGCTGCCTTTTAATTTCCTACAACGAGTTAGATTTAGTCGTTGTCCACTCTAAAGTCATCGTGACAGTTTCCACAACTACCACCGAGTCCTCGGAATGCGCCTAGAGTAGCAGCCATGTCACCGCCGGCAGCGACTTCCGCAAAAGTATTAGCTCCCTCAAGCAATGCCTGAGCACGTTCGGCGAATCCGGCTGGATTTTCCCAGATCACATCTAGTGCTTCGGTCTCGACGTCGAAATCGCGAGTGTCCATTGCAGCGAACAAGTCTGGAATCATCGGCGCAAGAGCGGCTATGTTACGGCCATTCTTTTCAGCGAGCTCTGCATCGAAGGGCGCGCCCTGTGCCATACCTGCTATAGGGAGGAGATTGAATAGAAGTAGTTTGAACACAGACTGACGCGTTTCGGCGGCCCCTGCTGCCATTTGTGCTGGGGTAGGTTGGTCTTGAGCCGACGCGGTAAACAGTGTGCCCGAAACAAGCATCGCTAAAGCAGAAACTAGTACAAGTGCTTTTTTGATCATTTATATCTCCGATCCCTTATAGGGTATTGCTAGTCAAATTAATTCGTTTAGCAGATTGGCTGGCTACAGAACCCTAAAACTCGCCTTCTGCGAAATTGCAGTAGCAGACTATATTACAAGTAATTCGTAATTGTCACTGCCATCGACGAATTCTATCAAGGCTAATATGCAGGGGGGATCGCGGATTGCCTATAGGAAGGTCCGCTGACCGAAAATTTCATTCTGGCTCTATGTAGAGTTTCGTGTGTAAACACGCCATGCACTCAGCCATTACCTAGCCTAGTCACGCAAGTAGAGAATACCGAATTTTTTTGTTAGTGGACATGGCGCATAGACTAGTTCGCAACTTCTTTCCAGACGAACAACCTAGTCGCTAGAACGAATGCGATGACAAACCAAACGGCGATACCTATTAGAGTAGGCACTATCTCCAGCATGCTCGATCCATTGTTCGCTATCTCACGCATGGCGGTAGAAACGAAACTAAGTGGAAGCAATTGTGCGATAGGTTGAACTAGTTCGGGCATAGACTCTATTGGATAGAACACGCCGGACAGAAATATCTGTGGGAATATCACGATATTTCCAACTGCCATAACCGCCTGTTGGGTCTTAGCTATGCTGCCCAGGCAGAACCCTAGGCAGAGAAAAATAAAGGTGCCTAGAATAATCATTAAATAGAAGGAAGCGAAATTTCCGACAATACGGACGTCGAGGATAGTCACAGCGAAAAGAATAAGCACCGTGAGTTGAATCAATATGATTGCCATTCTGGCGAGCACGATAGCAGTAATGAAATCACGAGGCTTGATCGGCGTGACAAAAAGCCTCTTCAGAATGCCTTTTCGGCGAAACTCAACGATATTAAATCCACTTCCAGCAATGCTAAGTTGCATGAGAGTAAAAGCCATCAAACCGGGCAACAGAAAATCTAGATAGCGTTGCGAGCGCGCCTGCACGTCCTCAATCGCGAGTGTGAACATCGGCTCGATGTTTCTAAACTCGCGCTCGATCGAAATTAGTGTCTGTTCGAGCAAAGGCATGATTAGGCCCAGCTGCTGTACTTGCGCGGCATCCACGAGTAGTTGCAGCTCAGCTCCATCGCTTTGTGCGTCGAAGTCCTCGGGAAGTATCAGCACCATGGTCTGATCGCCTTCCACGAGCTCTGCGCGCAGAGCTGACCCGTCCCCTAGTGTGACATTGAATAGCGGATTGTCATTCAGCATCTGTGAAAAATCAGAGGCGACCTCGCTAGACGAGTTGTTCACGATGCCGAGCTTGATGGGATCGACTTCGCCGTTGTTTGCGAAAGCGAACACAGTCATAAAAATTATTGGAAAGAATAGGCTGAAGAAAATGGACTGCCTGTCACGCAAGAAAATTTTCAGGAATATCTTGGATAGATGTAGCTGTAGTTTAGTAGGCATCAATCTCTCAACCCGTGGCCAGTAAGTGCGAGGAATACGTCTTCGATATTGCCATGCAAGGGTGCCTGTGGAGGCTCTGGCGCATGTTTCAGAATTAAATTCTGCGGCGTGTCTTCGGCGATTAGTTTGCCGTGATCCATAATGGCGATACGTTCACACAGTGATTCAGCTTCTTCCATGTTGTGAGTAGTCAGCACGATGGTCATGCCTGCAGCATTCAGCTCACGTACTAGATCCCAGAGATTGTGCTTGGCTTGTGGATCGAGGCCTGTAGTTGGCTCATCGAGAAACAGCACCTTTGGGCTATTGACCAACGCGCAGGCAATCGAGAATCGCTGTTGTTGCCCGCCGGAGAGATTGCCGGGCTTGGCATGTGCCTTATCTAATAGATTAACCTTGCCTAAGAGCTCGGCGGTATCGACTTCTCGATTGTAGAGAGCGGCGAAGAGAGTAAGAAGTTCATTGAGGGTAACGTTGTCGAAATATTCGTTGGCCTGCAATTGCACGCCGATTATTTCTTTGACCTTATAGGGCTGCGAGGCGACATCGATTCCGTCGATAGTTGCGCTGCCGCCATCGATGTCATTCAAGCCCTCTAACATTTCTAGCGTGGTTGTTTTACCTGCACCATTGGGGCCGAGGATGCCGAAGATTTCTCCGGCCTCGATGTTGAGGGATATACCATCGACGGCATAAAAGAATTCAGACTTCTTTCCCGGAAGCGGGTATTTCTTCGCGAGGTCTTTTACTTCAATAATTGGCATTCGTTCTTCCTGCTATTGCAGCTGAACATTATACCTCAACTCACTAGCATTAGAAGTAGGCTTCACACCCCAGCCAGAAGCTGGGGTACGCCGTTTAGTAGTGATATTGGCGCTCGCGAGGCTTGATCGGAGCTAGGAAGAAATAGAATATCCAGGCGAACCAAGAAAGGCAGAACATTGCTAACAACCAAGCTATTTTCTCATAGCCGGTGGTCGTATCCGATGTCGCGATAATCCAGACTGGCAGAACCCAAATCGCTAAGACTGCCGCGCCGCCGATGAGGGCAAAGCCAAAGGAGAGCAGCGGCAGTACAGCCACTACACCAATGATGACCAATAGAACGACAAGGAAATTCGACAATAGCTTCATAAATTACTCCATTCCGGCATCTGCGCCTTAGAAAACGCCACTTTCGGTAGTGGCCCTATAAGTATTGCGAATACTGTGCCAGTTTAGTAAAGCTATAGAAAACAAAGTGTTAGTATATTTTTGCAGAGAACTATAGGTGGGTAATCACTAAAAGTGGCGAATTTCGCCAGTCCGCGGAATCAACCGCATCGAGCAGGATGGGTTTCAGGCGTAGGGGTATGAAACGGGGCTTTGATGCCACTGAGAAGGCAGATCGCCATTAACATTTAGTTTGCAATATAGCCGGGGCCATAAAGAATTTTCCCGGGGTGCCGCCCGGTGTGTTCGCCCTCTTCAACTACCAATTCGCCGTTGACCAAAACATACTTCATGCCCACCGCGTATTGGTGCGGGTCTTCGAACGTGGCCATATCTTTTATTTCTTCTGAATCGAAGATCGCGATGTCCGCGTAATAACCCTCGACCAACAGCCCACGGCCCTGAATACCGAGTCGCTGTGCCGACATGCTACTCATCTTTCGAACGGCCTCTTCTAAGGAGATGATGCCGCGCTCTCGTACATAGTAACCAAGCACTCGCGCAAACGTGCCGTACTGACGGGGATGTGGTGCACCTACTCCAAACACCGACAGCGGGCCATCGGAACCGATAGCAACAGCAGGATGGCGCATGATGCGATCTACATCTTCGTTGCCGAGATGATGAAAGACGACAGTCGCTCCGCCGTCACTCACGATATCCATCACCACGTCGGCCGCGTTCTCGGGTGTCGGGCTCATTCCCCGTTCCTGCGTTAGCTGTGCGAGGTTCTTTCCTTCCATAGAACGATCGCGAGGATTTCGCGATACCGAAACATTCCTTGGATCGCCGCCGCCGCGGTCGTAAAGAATCCTATCGACGATACCCGCCTTCACTGTTTGTCGGGTTTCGGAGCCATTGAAGCGAGAGACCATGCGTTCCTGCCCACCTTCCTGTGCCCATTGCGGAACAAGTGCAACAATCCCTGTCTGTCCGGCAGTATAGGGATATTGATCCATCGTAATGTCTATTCCGCGCGCCCTAGCTTCATCCACCATGGCTAAGCTGTCTACAGATGCCCCCCAATTCCCAACGCCGATTACCTTGTGGTGAGTTAACTGCACAGGGATATTTGCCAGTTCGCTGATCTGAATTGTTTCTGCGACTGAGTCGAGAATCTCTGCTGCTTCATCACGCAAATGAGAGATATAGATGCCGTTGTATGCGGCGGCTACCTTCGACAGTTCTACAACTTCTTCGGTTGGGGTAAAGCTGCCGGGCACATAGAATAGGCCCGTAGATAGTCCTAGCGCTCCCTGTTCCATTGCAGCTGCAACCATGTCCTTCATGCGTTGTAATTCGGCTGGGCTCGCGGCCCGATCGTCTTCTCCTATGACTGTCTTACGGATGGTCCCCTGACCGACGAACACGGCCCAGTTGGGACTTATCTGTTTCTCTTCGATAGCGCGGTAGTGTTCATCGATAGGATAGGGAGAGGCGCCATCGTTACCTTCGGTGAGCGTAGTAACGCCCTGCAGTAATGAGCTCTCCGCGTTAGGCACATCGAAGATGCCGCGCAGGGCGTGAGTGTGAGGGTCGATAAATCCTGGCGAGACCATTAGGCCGTTGGCATCGATCACTTGGTTTGCCGTGGAGCTGGATAGATCGCCAATCGCGACGACACGTTCTCCCCGAATACCAACGTCGGCTTCATACCAAGGGTTACCCGAGCCATCGATGATGCGCCCCCCTTGAATGAGGACGTCGAAATTTTCCTGTGCCGCGCTTGTGCCTATAGCCAGAAAGCTGATAAGTAATGCAGTCTTTCTGAATACCATAACAAAGTTCCTATTGTTAAATTCTTAAACTACCAAATACGCACGCGTTCTTCTGGCGATAAATACAAGGCATCTTCGGGCTGAACCTCGAAGGCGTCGTACCATTCATCGAAGTTTCTTACCACGCCGTTGACGCGAAATTCCTGAGGCGAATGCGGGTCGGAAGTTAGCTGCTGAACTAATGCATCCTCTCTATACTTACCACGCCACACCTGTGCCCAGGATAGAAAGAATCGCTGATCGCCAGTCAGACCATCGATAACTGGAGCCTCTTCACCGTTCAATGCCATCTTGTAGGCACGGTATGCTATGGAGAGGCCACCTACATCCCCGATGTTTTCACCTAAGGTGAAATTGCCATCGACAAAGTAACCTGGCACGGGCTCGAACTGATCGTACTGTGCGGCTAGCGCTGTTGTTAGTACATCAAAATTGGCGCGGTCTTCGTCCGTCCACCAATTGCGCTGCACGCCCAGAGCGTCTGATTTTGATCCCTGGTCGTCGAAACCATGGCCCATCTCGTGACCGATGACTGCGCCGATGCCTCCATAGTTTACGGCTAAGTCTGCAGCGGGATCGAAGAATGGCGGCTGCAAAATGCCAGCGGGAAACACGATCTCGTTAAACGAAGATCTGTAGTAAGCATTTACCGTCTGCGGGGTCATGCCCCATTCCTCTCGATTGGTTGGCTTACCGAGACGGCTTAAACTATCTTCATAATTGAATTCGCGAACGCTCTGCGCATTGGCGAACAAATCGCTGCGTGATATCTGGATCGAGGACAAGTCGGTCCATTCATCTGGATAGGCGATCTTGGGGCGGAAGGTGCTCAGCTTTTCACTTGCCTCTTCTTTTGTCTGGGCGCCCATCCAATCTAGTTGTTCGATACTCTGCCCCAGGGAAGCTCTTAAATTTTCGACTAGATCTACCATTTGCTGTTTCGCAGATTCAGGGAAATGACGCTCTACATAGACCTGGCCGACTGCCTCGCCAAGGCTGTTTTTTGCGCCGACTCGGGCGACGCCACGCTCCCAGCGTTCTCGCTGTTCAGGCACGCCATTCAATACTGTTGAGTAGAAGTGAAAGTTCTCACTATCGATCTCGTCAGAGAGTACGCCGGCATTATTGGAAATGAAGTGATAGGTCATATAGCTATTCCAATCGGCTACAGGTATTTCAGCGATCAAATCGATAATCGGAGTCATAGCGCTGGGATAGGAAATATTGAGGTCGGCGAACTGAGGAACTCCCGCTGCTGAGAAATAGCTGTCCCAATCGAGGTCCGGATAGGCGGCGAGAAATTCCTCGTAGCTCATAGGGTTGTAGGTTAGGTCGCGGTTACGGCGATCCGCTCTTGGCCAGAGATGCGCGGCAATTTGTGTTTCAATTTCTAAAACCTTAGTGGCCTTGATCGCACTGTTCGAAATATTCGCGAAGTTCAGAATGCGCTCGATATGTGCAATGTATTCTTCTCGCACGTTCAGGAATCGCTCAGAGTCCTGTAAGTAATAGTCGCGGTCAGGCAAGCCAATGCCGCCTACCGAAATATTGAGTTGGTGCCGATCTGGATCACTACGGTCAGTACCAATGCTAAAACTGATAGGGCTAGCTGTCGTATCTATTCTCGCGCGGCCAAATGCAGCAACTAATTCTTCTGCAGTATCTATCTGTGCGAGTCGCGATAGCCCGGGTAGCAGGGGGCTGATGCCGAGCTCGTTCAAAATTTCAGAATTCATATAACTGAGGTAGTAGTCGCTGACCTTCTGCTCCATCGAATCCTGCGTGGGCTCGATCGCGGTTAGGTCGTTGATGATCGTTCTGACTCTTTCGTCTGATCGATCAGTGAGCTCGTTGAATGAGCCGTGGCGGCGTCTATCAGCGGGTAACTCATAGGTGTCGAGCCAGTCACCATTGGCGAAACGGAAAAAATCTTCTCCCGGCCGCGTGTTCGGATCCTGGTGGGAAAGGTCGATGCCGAAGTTCCCTAGCTCTGGTGTCAATGCTTCAACAGTTTCAAATTCAGAAGGAGGGTTATTCTGAGCATCACTTTGCGTGGAATCGACTACATTCTCCTCGGCTCCACAGGCAGCCAAGAATGCAAAAGAGGTAAAGAGTAGGAACCTAATAGATGATGGCATTTTGAATCTCCAGTATATATACAGTGACTATACAACTACTGGAAACTGCATAATAGGAAGGAGTATACCTGAATTAAAAAAAGGGGAAATTGCAGATAAATCCAGAGAAAGTCCTGCTCTTATATTTGCTAGAAGATATGGGTAAGATGAAGCGCTATAAACGTCAGCGGCTCTCAAGGGAGGCATCAAGGCTTTTAGGAGAGAGGAATTTTTGTAGTCGCTGCGAACACAGCGTTACATTAGCTGTTCTAATTCTCACTACCCCGATGCAATAGGTCTTTATGGGAAATGAAATCGCCAAAGCCAATGTGTCATGGCTAGCCGTCGTCATCATGTTGTTTGGCCTGCTTTTGTTAGCCAGCCACAGCAATGAGTTGCTCAAGCAAGCGGTAATAGGCCCAGGCAGCAGCGCCGATCTCGGTTTCGCTGCAGATTGCAGGGCAGACGAGCTAGAAGAAGAACAACTCTCCCTTGAAGAATGTCAGCTGATGGTGAGCAATGTGCGCATCATCTTGAGTTCGAGCCCGCCGTGGTATCGCTCCTATCAACTAACTCTCTCGAGTTTAGGGATAGCGGCGACGCTACTTTCCCTAGTAACTGCCTTTGGCCTGATAAATAGACAGATACCTCCGCTGCGCTTGGCGATCGTGAGCATTGCATTGCTTCTAATCATCGATGTCGCAGGCTTCGTGGCAGCAGTGAATACCGGGCCAATGCTGCGCGCACAATATCTGTGGCCGCTGTTGCTTTGGATCTGCATTCATCTGTGTATGTTAGTAGCGGTCATTCGATTTGAGCAGCATGACGAGGTGGATAGCTGATGTCGGAAACTGGAAACCCAGTGAAGCTTGAAAGTGAAAATCTGCCGTGGTTGGTGGTGCTTCTGCATTGGTTGGTAGCTGCGTCAGTCTTCTTTCTTTTCGTTTCGAGTTGGTGGATGTTATCGCTACCGCTTCCCTCTGCCGAATTTACTTACCGTGAACTGCCGTTTCAACTGCATAAAAATATCGGCATCACTCTGTTTATTGCCGTAATAGCGATGGCTGCAATGCGTGTTAGATCGTTGCTGCGACTGGCGAATCTGCATCGAACATGGCTACACCGTCTTGCTGTTTGGGATCATATATTGCTGTATACGTTGCTGATGGTTTGTTGTCTTAGTGGCTATATGTCATCTTCCTACAGCGGTTGGACTACCACTGTATGGTGGCTTGTCGAAATTCCATCAACAACCGCTGAGAATGACGACCTCAACATCTTGTTCTCCGAGGTTCATTTATGGAGTTGTTGGGCCTTGCTAGGATTGCTTCTGCTACACATCGGCGCCGCGATCTATCATGGAATTAGCAGCGATGGCGCAATCGACAAAATTTTCAGGCTGCGGTAACTGAGAATCTTAACTAGAAATTTTGAAAGTACACAAGACGAGAAAAAAGAATGGAAGAGATTCAAACTTTTGTAACCCATCTTGAGTGTAGCTACACGGGCAAGATTTATCCGGCCGATCAACTTCACGGTCTGTCAGAAGCGGGCAAGCCACTCTTGGTCAAGTACGACCTAGATGCGCTGGCGAAAGCGGTAGAGAAGGAAGATCTAGAGGGAAGGCTGCCTGAATTTTGGCGCTACCGCGAATTCTTACCAGTTCGCAAGGCGAGCAACATAGTTCGGCTAGGCGAATTGATGACGCCTATTTTACCTGCTGAGAAATTGCAGAACGAATATGGCTGTGGCGAAATTCTCATCAAGGACGAGGGACGTCTGCCAACGGGTTCGTTTAAGGCGCGAGGCTTGGCACTTGCCGTCGCGATGGCAAAGGAGTTGGGCGTTACCCGTATGGCGATGCCCACTAACGGCAATGCCGGCGCCGCACTCGCTGCTTATTGTTCGGCTGCAGACATAGAGACCTACGTTTTCTGTCCTGAAGATACGCCTAAGGTAAATATCGAAGAGATCGCCTTTCAAGGTGGGAAGACATTTCTCGCTAACGGCTATATCAATGACTGCGGTCGCATAGTTGGCGAAGGTAAAGAGATCGTGAATTGGTTCGATGCCTCCACACTGAAAGAGCCCTATCGTATAGAGGGCAAGAAGACGATGGGGTTAGAGTTGGCGGAGCAATTAGATTGGAACGTACCCGACGTCATTATGTATCCGACCGGTGGAGGTACCGGCTTGATTGGCATGTGGAAGGCTTTCAATGAACTCGAGGCTATCGGATGGATAGGCTCTAAGCGGCCGCGTATGGTTGCAGTGCAGGCTGATGGCTGCGCGCCTATTGTGAAGGCGTTCGGCGAAGGAACGCGCCACGCCGAGCCGTGGGTTGACGCACACACGATCGCGTCAGGTATTCGTGTGCCGGTGGCTGTCGGAGACTTCCTGATTCTAGATGCGGTGCGTGAGAGTAATGGTTTCGCGGTTGCGGTAAGCGACGAGTCTATAATTGAAGCGCATCAGGAATGTGCTCGCAAGGAAGGAATCCTACTCTGCCCAGAGGGTGCGGCGACACTTGCCGCGCTGAAGCAAGAGCTGGCCAGTGGGCGCATTAAGGCGGACGAGCAGGTGATGCTATTTAACTGCGCCACGGGGCTGAAATATCCGATGCCGTCTACGCATCATAAGATCGATCTAGGGCAGCCGATCGACTACGACTTTATTCGCGATTGCTAGTTTCTATTCCTCACTCAACGGGGCGCCGATGTAAGGCGCCCCTTCTGCTTTACCCCTATCCGATGTAAACCATTTGTAAACTATTGCCTTAGAATAGTTGCTGCTAAATTCTAAATATCTCAATAACTGGCGTACTGCCGTATCCAAACTAGTCTTAAGTTATTCCTACTTACATTAGGAATATTCTTATTACTTAGTTTGGAGAATGGAAATGCGGGAACTTACCTTAGATGAGATAGAGCAGGTTAGTGGCGGTAGCTCGATTGGTGAATACGCGGCGGACGGTGGCGGACTCGGATCGATCGCAGGAACGCTAGCCACTGGCACTTTGTATGGAGCAGCACGTGGCGGAATGGTAGGCGGGCTACTTGGTGCCTCCTTCGGTGCAGGTCATATGGCAGGGACGGCTCTTTACGACTGGATATCCTAAATCGATTAGTAGGATGCGTACGATGAACCTAAAAATTGCTAAGCGAACCATAGTAGTGATGTGTTTAGTATCGGTAGGTCTTACCATTTTGCACACGTTTATCGATCAAGACTATATAGGCGCGATGGTTGGAATATCCTCAGCTTCTGCATTTTACTTCTTGCACCGAAATCCTGAGATGATGCTGGCAACGAATTGGGAGGAATTCTGTGAGCTTGCCGACGAGTCCCGCGATGAGAAGTATATCTGGGGATTTCCCGCCTACCATGCAGTAATGCTGTCGGCGATTCTCTATATTGGGATTGTCTAGGCCTTCTAGAGAGAATAGGGAACGGTGGCCTTTTTGCCGCTGTTTTCTTTGAACTGCTTATGTGTTCTCTTCAACTAGAAAGTCGAAGATAGGGTCTCTATAGTTCTCAAATTCGAACACGTAGAACTTCCCGCATCGAGCCCGCTGCGCCGTAGCTTCTCCCTGCGTCGCCGTCCATCCACCATGCGATACGGCAGGTCGCAGGGGTTAGGCATGGTATGAATCAAGACCCCCGGATATTTCGTGTCCGCCTCTTCATATCTCTCGCCAGAAAACCATCCCCACAAAACCAGTCTCCGGGCTTCGCGCAGATATCGCTGAAGCGAATCGTCTCGACTTGTTTTCTCGGCATGTGTTTTTTTGCGAGATCGAATAAGGCAATATAGCTATACTCGTGTCCAGATAGGGCCCAATCTCCATACATGGTATGCCCGGGAACCTTGGATGGATTGCTAACACGCAGAGTGGGTTTGTCTAGCGCATACGATTCGAGTTGCTATCTGTGAGTTGAATTTAAGCTAAGAGGATACGATGTGAGCACAGCAGAGAACAAGAAGGGAGTTGATCTTTATACATGGAATACGCCGAATGGGCGTAAGGTTTCCATCATGTTGGAGGAGGTCGGTCTGCCCTACCGTGTTTTTCCAATCGATATCACGAAGGGCGATCAGCACCAGCCGGAATTTTTGCAGCTTAGTCCTAACAATAAAATCCCCGCGATTGTCGATCACGATGCAGGAATCCATTTAATGGAGTCAGGTGCAATTTTAATGTACTTGGCGAATAAGACTGGAAAATTGCTAAGCCCAATCGGTAAAAAATACTGGGAGCAGATGGAGTGGCTAATGCTACAGATGGGCTCTATTGGCCCAATGCTGGGTCAGACGCATCATTTTGTAAAATTTAATCCAGGTAAGTCGCCCTATGCAGAGGAACGCTACAGTAAGGAAAATTCTCGCCTCTATCAGGTGCTAGAGAACAGGCTTCAGGATAGGGAGTTTATTTGTGATGAGTATTCGATTGTCGACATAGCAACCTGGCCATGGATATCACGCTTCGAGTTTCAGCAGATGAATCTATCCGACTACCCTAATTTGAAACGCTGGTATTTGAATATCGCGAACCGGCCCGCTGTACAAAGAGGTTATGGTGTGCCGGATGTATTGGAAGTGCCATTGCCTGAGTAGGCGCGGGTGAGCGAGCTAAAATTGAAACATCAAGAGGGTTAGGTTGTAACGCCTAACCCTCTTGAGTGGAGTGCCTAGTCGACAATGCTGTCATAGATGATGTCGCGGGATATGTCTCTCATATTCGGAGCGCCGGGGCGTCTCTCACCCTGCGCCTGAATCATGCCAATCAGGAACATATCCTCAATCGGATCCACCCAGAACCAAGTGCCGGCAGCGCCAGCCCAGTAGTAGGTGCCCGGGCTAGCCGGAGTATTCGCTTTTTTGGGATCGTAGATAACCGCGAAATCGACGCCGAAGCCTTGGCCAGCCTGACCTTCACTTGTAGCTGTGCCGCGCAGATTCAGTTCATCTTGTAAGCTATTGGTGCGCATTATCCGCACAGACTCGGGCGAAAGTAGTCTTTCACCATCTAGTTCACCTTCGTTAACTAGCATCTGTAGAAAACGTGCATAGTCATGCGTGGACGAAACGAGCCCACCGCCGCCAGATTCCAATCGTTCTGGATCGAGATAGCTGGGCCGATCGGTACGGTGTGGTCTCTGTACCAAACGGTTGCGCTCGGAATCCCAATTGTGAACCTCGGCGAAGCGACTGACGTCTTCGGCTTTCACATAGAAGCCAGTATCAATCATGTCTAGAGGTGCAAAGATATTCTGCTGCAGGAATTCGCCGAAGCTGAGTCCTGAAAGCTTCTGCACAATGTACCCTTGAATGTCTACTGAGATCGAATACGACCACTGTTCACCGGGTTGAAACAGCAAGGGTATATCGGAAACTTTCTCGATAAGGTCGTCGAGGTCTGCAGAGGCGAGAACCTCTGTGTCGCGAAACTTATTGTTGATCGGATCACTACCGCCTAGGCCGTAACCGAATCCCGCCGAGTGGTTAAGCAGCTCGCGCATATTTGGTTCGCGCGCAGCCGAGACCAATTCCATTTCGCCTTCGTCGTTATAGCTGCTCATGATACGCAGGTTCGCCAATTCGGGGACATGCTTGCTGACTGGGTCATCGAAGTCCCAGAGGCCTTGTTCGTGCAGCATCATTAATGCAACGCCGGTCACCGGCTTGGACATTGAATAAATCCGAAATAGTGAATCCATCTGCATTGAAGCTTGATCATCGACTCTGGCAAGGCCCGTGGTCTCGAAGGTGGCGACTTCACCATCTTTAGCCAGTATCCAAACCATACCTGCCACATCTTGATCTGCGACGATCTTTTCCATGGCGGCGTCTAAAGCCTGAACGCCTTCCTCGGTAAAGCCTGCGGCGGCAGCACCTGCTTCCGTTTGTGGCCAGGACGAGTCCGCCTGGACACCAGTACAAAGGGTTAAGCTGACTGCAATCGTCAGTAGTGATTTTTGCCAGTTGTTTAGCATGAACCTAGTCATTTCTAGCTCTCCGCATATTCTTAGTCGTGTTATTTTGCTCAGCTTGGCGGAATGAGCCAGCCCCGTTATGGGAAGGGCACAGATAAAGGAAAACCGCGCAAGGGGGCTGATAGTAACCCTCTTGCGCAGTCATAGGCTAGTGACTGAGGCTAGTGAAAGGCAGGGGTTAGTTGACGTTGAATTGAATTGGCGCTGAATTGTAGCGTAGTACGCCATCGTTAGTGTCATAGGCAATATAGATCGCAAACTCGCCACTGGTCTGAGTTAGCCGTTCAGCTATCGAGATGTTCTCTATGCTGCCGAACGTTGTGGCGTCCAGAGCGGGCAATGAAGCGGGATCGCCATCCCATGCTTGATAGCTACCACTATCGCTCATCGCGTAGTACATTCCCTGATAGACGATGACACAGTAAATATTTCCACTGTTACCAACGTCCGCGGGATCGATCTCGATTCTGGCCGTTATGGCGAGCACTTCGGACGAGCTAAACACGCCGCTGCTATTACTTCCATCGGTGCTAACTACAGACCCGCTGAACTTTGCTGTTGTCGTGCTACCCGTGGAGCTGAGGCCGGCGATGTCTGTATTGATACTAAGGGCAGAGGTGTCTGTCTCGTTCGCGAGTGTGGGCCGGTCGAATGGAAACGTCTCGAAGGCAACACGAGGGTCTGTTAGCCCATTCATCAGGAACTCAATGACCTGCCCGCGTCGAACCGGATCGTCGCCGAACACATCGATCTCATCTATATCTACGCCAGTGTCGGGTATGCCAGATTGATTTTGAGTGAACTGCACATGTCCTGTGTTATTGGTTCCTGCATTATAGAAATCGATCGCGTCGGAGACATCGGTTATCCAACCCACATGCATGAGCGCGCTGCGTAGGCCAACATTGCGTAATGATGGGGTTTTGAAATCTCCGCGATCGTTATTCTGTCCTGATACTTCAAACTGTCCTAGATCTTCATTCGCAGGGCGCAGTCCAATATTGCGGAAATTGTTGTCGCTAAATAGCGGGGGCAGATGGCAGTTCGCACAGGGAGTATCGTTGAACAATTCCCAACCCTCTATCTGATCGTTGCTCATCGCATTGTTGTTGCCTGCGATATACAGGTCCCAGGGTGTTTCATTGGGGACCAATGTTCTCTCATAAGTGGCTATTGCCATCGCTATTCTGGCAGGGGTTATCTCAGCATCTCCGAAGGCTGTGCTAAAGAGTTGAGGATAGTCGGTGCCGCCCTGAAGAGCATCGACCATGTCGGCAGGTATATTTGCGGCGAGTGACAGTGGTGTTACCTGTGCAAGCTTGCCGACTACGTCGTCCCAATCACGACCTCGCTGTGCCATCTCGACTGAACTAAGTATGGGGCCTAAGGCTTGGCTCTCGAGTGCACCACCTTCCTCGATGATGGTGTTGTTGGGATTTAACGGATCTACAAATTCATCTGTGGCACGGCCATCCCAAAAATTGCTGTCCGCGAACATAGAGGTAAAGAAGGAAGGCGTAGCACGGCCAGTAACCTGCGGGTCATGTCCGAACATTGGGTTATTCAACTGTAGTCCGTTCTCATCGAGAGCGCGAATGCCGGGCGAGCCTACAATATCGTCGTCGCTGCCGAAAATCTGATCGAAGCCTGGGTTGATTGCAAGGCGGGTATCAGAGCCACCTGCGGCTGGTTTATGACAGGCACCGCATGCCACAGTATCATCGCTTGAGAGCTGTTCATCCCAAAATAGGATCTTGCCTAGTACGCGTTTGGATTCGGTAATTGGGTTTTCATTGGGCACAGGAGCATCGCCAAGAGGCTGTAAATTTTGCCCGCCATTGTTTCTGCCATTATTCCCGCCACCCGGTCCGCCACCCTGCCCGAACGCTACCGATGAAAAACTCAGAAGTAGTATTGTGCCGAATCCGGCAATACTGTGTTTGTGCGCGCGAGAATTGTGACTGGATATCTTTATTCCTTTTCTAAATAACTAAGCTTGTTAACTACTTCAAACGCGGAAGAGGGGATTCGGTTTACACGGAAATGGGAAGAATGCACCGGACTGATTGCTAACTGGGCCGAATACACTAGTGTGGCTAGGAAATGCTGATCTTCAGTCGATCACTTACTGGCCGTGTTGGGATTCTAGGAAATGGCTACTCAAGACAGCCTTTTAGCGTGTCTTTTCGACTGTTTGGAAATTGCCTGTGCCATGGCAAAGGAGTAACCTTCGAGAAGCTAGCAATGATCGCGCTGCTTATGCAGACGAATAACTACTGATTCTTCGAGGAACAGTCATGAAAAACAAATTACAACTTGGTCTTCTCATCCTAGGCTCGAGCTTTTGCTTCAATGCCTTAGCCGCGGAAGACTATAGTCCGCCGAGAACTCAGTGGGACCAACCCGATCTCCAAGGCGTATGGAACTTCTCTTCCAATGTGCCCATGCAGCGCCCCGAGCGCTTCGGTGATAGAGAATTCATGACTGTGGAAGAAGTGGAGGAGATGCGTGCGGAACTTGCAGAGCGAGATGCTGCGTCGGATCAGGCAGTCGCTCAGGCCGAAGGTGGCCCTGGCGGCTACAACGATTTCTGGGTAGAGAGTGCAGGTATCACCGACCAGATCCGGACTTCGCATATCGTCTATCCGACCAATGGTCGTCTACCAGGCAGGGTCGAAGGCGCTGCTGTTGCCTTTGGTGGTCTGGGTGATGATGTTCCTGGCGAGCGGCCCGTCCGCTATACAGTGGGAGGCATCGCGAAGAACGGCCCTGAAGATAGAGGCCTATCTGAACGCTGCATCGTTGGTTTTAATTCCGGCCCTCCTTTTGTTCCAAGCCTGTACAACAACAACGTACAGATCTTTCAAAGCAAGGACACGGCAGTAATCATTACCGAGATGATTCACGATGCGCGCATAGTGCAAATTGGCGAACGTCCTCCTCTAGATGAGAGGATTGGATTATGGACCGGAGATTCGAGAGGCTATTGGGAGGGTGACACTCTGGTAGTTGAAACGCGCAATTTTAATGGACTTACGCAGAGCTACAGCGTGTTCGGTGATTCCGAAGATAAACTACTTATCGAGAAGTTCTATCGCACAGATCCTTACACAGTAAACTACGAGTGGACGCTAGATGATCCTTCTACCTTCACCGACAGGATCACAGCTATCGTACCGATGACAAAAGTTGCGGGCCAGCTCTACGAGTACGCCTGTCACGAAGGCAACTACGGTATGCAGAACATTTTGCGTGGCGAGCGCATTGCCGAGAAAACGGCTCAGGAATCTGGCGCTAACTAAGCGCTCAATTCTCGATTTAAAAAACGGCCCAGCAGGGCCGTTTTTATTTCCTCCTCTTTTGTCACAGTGACACTACCAATTTTTATGCTGTCCCCCCCCCCTCGTATCAATTTCTTTTCGGCAGCCATTTGAATCAATGAGTTGACTTTCAGTCGTTCTCAAAATACTGTATATACATACAGTATAAAGCCTCAGCACACCATGACCCTAAACCACCCCATAGCACGCGATCCTGCATCTTCGACGGAGGCAGGCGCGACTCTCAACCTCTGCAATAAAGACAGGGGTGCTAATACTCGGCCAGCAGTAATGCAGACTTATGCCGAGCTGCACTGCATCTCTAACTTCACATTCCTACGAGGCGCCTCGTTTCCTGAAGAGCTGGTAGAGCGAGCAGAGATACTTGGATACAGCGCCATTGCTATTACCGATGAATGCTCTCTGTCCGGCGTGGTCAGGGCGCATATGGCCGCTAAAGAGCGGCGTATTAAATTGATCATCGGTAGTGAGTTCGTTTTGCGAGATGCAGCGATTGAATCTGTTCAAGATGAACCCCCTGCTAGAAACCGCAATGCACTGAACAACGGAATGCGCATCGTGCTGCTCGCGCTCAATCGGAAAGGCTATGGCGAACTGAGTCACCTAATAAGTTGTGCGCGCCTACGAGCGGATAAGGGTGAGTATCGAATCGATAGCAAGCTATTGCAGGAAAAATTCCCTAACGATTGTGCGCTCTTGTGGATACCCAATCTTAAGCAGTCGAATACACGCATCGAATCGCAGGCAGGCTATCTGCGCGAACTAACTGCAGACAATCTATGGATCGCTGCGGAGCTTCTTCTTAACGGATACGACCGACTAAAGCTGATGCGACTGCGAAAGCTGGGCAAAAGCTTCGATATCCCGGTGTGCGCAGCGGGCGGCGTCTATATGCACGAAGCGGGGCGGCGCAGCGTGCAAGATACATTGACAGCAATACGCTTAGGTCAGCCGCTGGCGAAGATTGGCTTCGCTGCCGAGCCAAATTCTCAGAGGCACTTACGTGCTATCGAGCAACTTCAGAAACTATATCCAACACAGCTTCTCGAAGAGACGCTCAATATCGCTAACCGCTGCAACTTCTCTTTGGATGAGCTTCGCTACGAATACCCATCCGAGCTCGTCCCGAAAGAACACACGGCTCACTCTTGGTTATGGCAGCTAACTAGAGAAGGAATTAAGAAGCGCTGGCCGCAGGGAATCTCGGAGAAGAATCAAAAACTTATCGAACATGAGATGAGGCTGATAAAACAGCTGTCCTATGAGCATTTTTTTCTGACGGTGCATGAGATCGTTTGCTTTGCCGTTGATCAAAATATCTATTGTCAGGGTCGCGGCTCTGCCGCTAACTCCGCAGTCTGTTACTGCCTTGGAATAACACAAGTGAGCCCTGATCATGCGGAATTGTTGTTCGAGCGCTTTCTCTCACCAGAGCGTTCTGAGCCACCAGACATTGATGTGGATTTCGAGAATAGCCGCCGCGAAGAAGTGATTCAGCACATCTATCAGAAGTATGGCCGCCATCGCACGGCGATCGCGGCCACAGTCATTACCTATCGTTCTCGCAGTGCTGTGCGTGATGTGGGCAAGGCATTGGGTCTCGATGATGAACTGATTAACCGTATTGCTAAATCGATCTTCTGGTGGGGAAACGATTTGGAGGAGCAGCTAGCGGACTCGGGGGTAGACTATAACGAACCAAAGATTAAGACACTCATAACCCTCTGTCAGTCTCTGATGGGTTTCCCTAGGCACCTCTCTCAGCACGTTGGAGGCTTCGTTATTAGTCAGGGAGACCTGTCGCATCTGGTTCCTATCGAGAATGCAGCCATGGCTGATCGAACTATTATCCAATGGGACAAAGACGACTTGGAATCTTTAGGTTTACTTAAAGTCGATGTGCTCGCGTTGGGCATGTTGAGCGCGATTCACAAGGCGATAGATCTGGTGAATAGCTACACCAGCAAAGAAGTAGGTATGGATAGAATCGCTCTGAAGGAGGACTCAAAAGTCTATGACATGATCTGCGAAGCGGACACGGTGGGTGTTTTTCAGATCGAGTCTCGCGCCCAGATGAGTATGTTGCCCAGACTAAAACCTCGCAATTATTATGATCTGGTTATTCAAATTGCGATAGTTAGGCCCGGGCCTATTCAGGGTGACATGGTGCATCCCTATCTGGAACGGCGTAAGAACCCTAGTAAGATCAAATACGAAAGTGAGGCAGTGAGGGAGACGTTGGAGCGCACTCTTGGAGTGCCAATTTTTCAAGAACAGATCATGAAGCTGGCAATGGTGGCCGCTGGGTTTTCGGCTGGCGAGGCCGATCAGCTACGACGCGCCATGGCAGCTTGGAAGAAGAAGGGGGGGCTCGAACCGTTTCGGGATAGGCTGGTTTCCGGCATGGGAGCCCGCGGCTACAGCGAAGAATTTGCTTTGCGCATCTATAGTCAGATTAAAGGCTTCGGTGACTATGGGTTTCCAGAGTCGCACTCTGCTAGCTTTGCTCTGCTCGCCTATGTTTCTTCCTGGTTGAAGTGTTATCACCCCGCCGCATTTTGCTGCGCTCTGCTTAATAGCCAGCCTATGGGTTTCTATCTGCCGGCACAGTTGATACAAGATGCTACGCGCCATGGCGTTGTGGTTCTTCCTGTCAATGTGAATGAAAGCTGTTACGACTCGACTCTTGAGTTCGAAAGAGAACTGCCAGAGAAGCCTGCCCTACGTTTGGGCTTCTCTCTGGTAAAAGGTTTGTCTGTACTAGGAGCCGAGTCAATCTGCTTGGCGCGGAGCTCGGGCCGATTTACATCGGTGCAAGATCTGCTGACAAGGGCCGCACTGAACAAGAAAGACAGTGAAAGCCTTGCGGCGGCCGATGCACTGAACACGCTGAGTGGCGATCGACACAGAGCTTTCTGGACTGTGGCTGGGGCAGATAAGCCGCTGTCTTTTTCCGAGAGTCAGGCAGATAGTCAGGCGCTAACAATAGAGGAGAGTGACTTTGGTGTAGATGTGCTACTGCCCGTTCCGTCTGAAGCGAATAATATAATGGCTGACTATGCTAGCACCGGGCTTACTCTGCGTAGACATCCCGTGGCCTTGTTGCGTCCGCACCTCGATCTGTACAAGGTAACGAGCGCCAGTAGTCTGCCGTCGATACAAAACGAAAGCCTTATCAAGGCGGTGGGTATTGTCACTAGTAGGCAGCGCCCACAGACGGCGGCAGGAGTGACCTTCTTAACTTTAGAAGACGAGAGCGGCTTCGTTAATGTTGTTGTCTGGCCAAATCTGGGAGAGAAGCAACGGCCTATTATAAGGAGGGCAGTGCTAATAGGTGTGGTAGGCCATGCGCAGAAGAGCGATGGGGTAATTCATCTCATCGCCAGAGAGTTGGTTGACCTTAGTCACTGGCTGGGCGCGATGAATTTGTCGTCACGAGATTTTATGTAGTTGATTCAATGCATTTCTAGAGATCGAAGAAAAGCATCTCTAGGTTTATCATGAGCTTTGGCTGAGGCCGCCAGTTTTCATCACGTGATACGACTAGTTGCGGCATAACTTCAAGGAAAAGCCATTGCCCCCGAATTGTTCGTCGGTACTGTGCGCCTACGTAGTAGTCATCGATCCTCACATTGGGTGTGTTGATACCCAATATCCCGAGCTCGTAGCTTAGTGTTTCAAATTGCTTGAGAGCACTATGTAGAGAGATAGTTTGGCTAAACTCTGTTTGCTTACGCTCCTGTTGATATCTTACTTCCGAAGAAACTTGCAATATTCTCCCCTGATCGATTTTCCGATTGAAGGATATGCCAGTATTGTAGCCCCAGCCCTGACTTTGGTAGTGCCATACTTTCTGACGATAACCCAGAGTCCAATCGTCATTTATTTGATGTTCATACTGTGCTTTAAGGCGATAGAACGGATCAGCTGGCGCTCTAGATCGAAAGCCGATCGAATGGCTTAATTGCCAAGAGCCATTAGTACTTTGCTGGTAACTGAGTCCTCCTATCGATTCAGTTGAAGCATCATTCTTCAGCACGCTGCCTTCTAGAGAATTAAGTTCGGCGGCATCCGATTCGAATATTAGCTTCCAGCGTTTCGACGTTTGGGGTAGGTCGAGACTCCCATCGATTTTTAGTCTTGAGTTGTAGCCTCCAAGTGAGGCCGCCTGTTGATTAAAACGGATACGAAAATAGGTTTCGTTCGAATTATCTCCGATACTTTCGCCGGATAGCCAGGCGTCAAGGTTTCGACCTAGAGCTGTAACGTTTTGGGAAATCTGACTTCTCCCCCTTTCCAGCCACTGCCATGGATTGGCCTCAGCAAGCGCATTTGTCTCGTCGGCATTTACGGAATTATTAAAGAGAAATGCAGCGGAGAAAACACAGAGGTACTTGGTACATTTACCAATTTGAACTATTGCCCAGCGTAATCTAGCCATGCTAAAGCTGCTCATAGATGTTTATACAGTTGTTCCTTATAACAGTATAAGTTTGTAACAAATAGAATGTTTAAGTATTAATGTAAATCATGGCATTGGAATTTAAATACTTTGATTTAGAAAGGCTGATTTTAAAAGGTGGGCCTAATAGGTGGGTCTAAGATGCTAGCTTAAGCAAATATGCCGTGTAAGTACCAGTTTCCTGCATCATTTTTTTCTCTATAGATCCATAGCTTGCTACCACTAAGCTCACTGGCCACATAGTAGTCTCGGCACACATCGATTCCTGACCACCAATGCGTCTCTATTCGCTCGGGCCCGCTTACGATAGCGATAGGCTTGCGATAGAAAAGCCTGCCCTTGTTGATGTTAAGTAGCTTAGGTTCCTGCAGTAACCACAGAGGCCTGGGATTTTCAGAAACTATTGCAGGCATAGCTACCCTGCTCCCTCGATCTGGCTTCTCTTCGTAGTCGATCTGCAAGCTCGCATACTCTGGACAATGCTGAGTCGCGGTACTGACACTTTTTACATGACTTTCACCGAGTCTCGCCTGTAGCTGTTCCATAAATTGAATAAGGTTACTGTTACTATAAGGTGCGAGATCGGATGCTCCATCTTTCAGTAAAGAATCGCTTTTAGCAAAGAAGGCGTCAAATTTTTTAACTTCGATCTTGATTGCGACTACTGGAGCCGGAATAGATAATTTATTGAAATGAGTCTCCATTAGTAGCGTAAGATGTTGTTGTGAACGGCTTGCCATGCGTAAGCTAATATTAACTTCGGTGCTGTCGCGCTTCTCATGAAACAAGGATAGAACTAGGCTACTAGTGCTAAGGTCCCGGCGCCGCAGGAAATCGCAGAGCTGAGCTAACAGCTCATCGGCGATCGGCAATAGCCGGCCGAGATTTTCAATCTCGTAAGACAGGTCATAGGTCACGGCGAATGCTGGCGGGGGAATATAATTGTGTGTCGGCTCAGCTGCCTTTCCCAGCGCCTTGTTTAGCTGGTTGACAAATTTACTGCCAAAGCGTTTGCATAAACCATCGCTAGGTAAGCGCCAGATGTCCCTTAAATGACGAATTCCCATATTAAGAAGCCGCCGCCGCTGTTCCTTGTTTAGGTCTAGTACATCTGTGGAGAGCTGCCCTAATGCTGAGCGTAAGTTTTCTTGCCGATAGACCAGTGCATTGTGTCCAGACCTTGCTAGCAATAGACTGCCGCTGACAGTGGGGCTAGCTGCATAAAAGAAATCATCTTCTAAATTCCACAGCTGTAACTGTTCCTCTATGAGTTTCTTCAACTTTTGATGAATAACATCGATACCTGCAAAATATTTCAAACTACTGCGTATCTCGCAGATTAATGCCTGGGGATGGAAGCTCACTGTAGAGCTAACACTTTGCATGTGGCTGGCTAATTGATCGAGATATTTCTTCTGTTGTGCTGGGTCTAGTTCGCTAAGCTGAGGAAGATAGAGCGCATACCATAGGCTATTCGATTTGCTGCACTTTGCGATGGGTTTGACGCTCGCCTCATCCGTCGCAGCCTTGAGTGCTTGTTCCCTTGATGAGCTTTTAGCTCGTGCTGGAAGTCGGATAATCTGAGCGCCAGATTCAGGCGCTATGGCGGGAAGAGGGAGCTGTGCCTCACTGTCTGGATCTTTCAAGGCGTTGCTCCAGAAAGGTCAGGCCTGTTGGTAGAGGTTAATATTCGCGCTTAGTGAGCGGAAATTTCCTCTAGCCTTTATAACAGTTACTTCAGATGCATTGAAACCCGCATTTTCGGAGTAAGAGTCCTGTATTTTAAGGCGCATTGGTGATGGTGAGTGCTCACTATCATGATGTTTGAACAACACCCCTAGAGTGTCTCCTGTATCCGCTGCCAACTGTAGGCGGCGCAATACTTTAGTCGGCAGCCAGTTCTGCCAAGCCAATACTAGGCCGCAGTTTTCGGTCTGCAGAGCCTTTTCCATACTCCATAAAGCGTCCTTACAAGAGGTGTCTAGTTTCACCACCAACACCTGGTCGGTATTAATTCCGGCCTGCACTAAGGCGGGGGCATAAAGTAAATAAGGAGGCGATATCCACAGAATCCATTTCCCTTGTTCAACGATTGAACGCATGAGTGGAATTAAAAGCTGTAACTCGCCCATGCCCCAGTGAGGTGTGATGACCTCCATTAGGCCTTTCTCGGGCCACCCGTGCCCGGGCAAGATTGCGTCCAGTTGCTCGAAGCCAGTGCTTCGAGCATGCACACCCTGACCGGCCATATCGCAGCCGCGCCATAGCTTTGGATTGCCTTGTATTAGCTCATCTATATCGCTAGAGCCCGCACTATTAAAGGCATCCGCCTGCGCTGACTGGTATTGGTTCTGATATTGCAGCTGCGTGTCTGAGTGGTTTTGAATAGTAGTCATTATCGCCTCTACCTAAATAATACTGGATGGATATACAGTATTATAGGCGGCAATTTCCTCAGCGCAATAGAAACTTTGAACTTTCGATAATCGGTAGTAGGTTCCATCGCTAATCAATTGTTTTTTCGAGGAAATTAAAGATTCGAAGATAAGAGACGTTAAAGTTCTTGAGCGTTAAACGGTATGGAGACGAATATGAGCAAGAAACCAGATATGGTCATGGTAGTTATCACATTATTCGTAGTGGGCGTGCTGGCTAGCGGCGTTGCTCACAGCGCATTGCTATAGGAATTGGTCGGATAGCAGCGCATAGCGGCATCAGGCTGAGAAAAATCCCAGTTTTAAGATGGCGGGCCAGTTTTAAGAGAATGGAAAAGCAGGTGGGCCAAGGATAGGCCGTTATCAGTATCGCGCCCTACGCAGTATCGAGGCGGTAAATTTTACTCTCGGTGGCAACCGCGTCCAATCGGACATCCCAGCTTTCCACCGGAAAAGAATCAATTAATTGGCAATCGTGTGCGAGGCCCACAAGCAGCGGACTGCTGCGGCGGTTAAAGATCTTGAAACTGAAAGTACGATCGTAAAAGCCTTTACCCATTCCCAGTCGAAAACAATCCTTACTAAACGCAACTAGCGGCACGAAAACCACATCGAAATTGGTTGGAGAGATGACCTTGGATGCTGGTGGTTCGGCTATTCCCCATTTATTTGGTACTAATTCGGTGTCGGCATCATAAGGGGAGAAAGAAACGAATTCGGGATTATCTTGTTGAATGACGGGGAGGAAACAAGATTTACCCTCGCTGAGGGCCAGGTCGAGCAGCATACGCGGATCGATCTCGCCATCTGCTACCTGATAGAACGCGATACGTTGAGCAACACGGAAGAAGTCCTGATTTCCGAGCAGGTTGAACAAAGCGGCCGACGCGCTCTCTTGTTGCTCAGAGCTCAGCCCCTGACGCTTTTCGCGGAGCGAAGAACGTATTGTATTACGAGTATCAGACATAGAAGGATGATAATGAATTAGGGTTAAAACTTGTCAAGCCCCCCGGAACACCGCTACCAAATCTGCCCTGAACCGAAAGGTTCAGGTGGTGGCTCCCGAGATGTATAAGGCTTTCCGACTAGCGGACATGCACAACAACACCTAACGAGTTGCCTCCGGTGGTAATAATATCGGCTCAAGAACACTTTTGATTGGCAAATGCTCTAGGGAACTATCGCGTTAAGTATATATCGAGGAAGAACAATAAGGAAAGAGGGTCAGAAACCTCTTTCTGTGCAGTGTTGTCGTTGTTGCATCGCTCGTAGAGGAAGGACATCCCTACTCACGGACCTTCGGCCCTGATTGTTCGCTGGAATACCCTTCCTCTACGAACTCGGTGTGGTGCTGAATTTACGTAATTGAGAAAATATGCAGAGGTTTCTGGAAGGGGGCGGGAACAGAGATGCGGGGCATCTCTGTTGAAGGATAGGTGCTTGTGCTAAATCTCTAGCTGACGACTGTGGGCGATAGCTGAGTCGATCTTGGTTTCCATGCCCTGCACCTGCTGTGCCGTGGCATGGCGGGTTTCATTGATGAGTCGATTCTTGCGCAGCATATCGTGGGTAATGTTCAGCGCCGCCATTACGGCGATCTTCTCGACGCCGTGAATGTTTCCACGACCTTTGATCTTGCGCATGTTCTCGTCTAGGTAACGTGCGGACTTAATCAGAGCTTCCTGGTCGGAGGGAGGGCAATTTACCTGATACTCCTTGTCCATGATTTTTACTTGTACCGATGTACTTTGTTCGCTCATCACATTACCTAAATAATTGCACTTTAATTCAAAACGGCGCTAGGGCTAACGGGCCTATCGATGAAAAACTCTCTAGGATTGGTCCATGGCTTTGAGGCGTATGAGTATAGATTCCAGTTTCGATTTGGCATCTTTATTCTTACTGATCAATTGCTTGCGTTCGCTGTGCCAGGAATTCTCCCCAGCTTTCAATATTTGATTTTCGCGCTTCATGTCCGCGCAGAGGTCGATAAGGTCATCGACTTTTTCGCTCAATGTTTGGAATCTGTCTTCGCTCATCTTGCAGTTTCTCTTATGACTATCTGGTATTCCTAACGGGTGTTAATTCTCAATGCCCGCAATGCACTATTGGCATTAGCTTAGGATTTACATTAACAATCCCCTAACTATAGAGCCGAGTTGGAAGGGGGTCAATAATGGAATTGCAAAAATTGGTACTTGGCTCCCTTATAAGACAGCTATATGCTTGTGCGCTGAAATTAAATACAGGTATCTGAGGTTGAAATGAGCAGTAAATACCGTGAAATGAAGCTCCGTCGCAAGGAGCTAATGGCACAGATGGAACCGAATAGCATAGCGCTACTGGCGTCAGCGCCACCGCATATACGCAACGGCGATGCCGAATACCTGTATCGACAAAACAGTGATTTCTACTATCTGACAGGTTTCTCTGAGGAGCATGCATTCCTGGCTTTGATACCGGGGCGCAAGCAAGGGGAAGTCGTACTATTCTGTCAGGAGAAGGACAAGCAGAAAGAGCTCTGGACTGGCATTCTCATGGGCCCCGATGCGGCCTGCAAGGAATTGGGAATCGATGATGCATTTCCTATTAGTGATATCGATGACATCCTGCCGGGGCTGATAGAAGGGCGTGATCGGGTGTACTACTCGATGGGCAAAGATGACCAATTCGACAATCAGGTAATGGACTGGGTCAAAGTCATTCGAAACAAGGCTAAGATGGGAGCGCACCCGCCGGGGGAATTCCTCGTACTAGACCATCTGCTGCATGAACTACGACTATTCAAGAGCGCCGGCGAAATTAAGTTAATGGAAAAAGCTGCAAAAATTTCGGCCGAGGGCCATAAGCGTGCCATGGCTTGTTGCAAGCCTGGGATTAAAGAGTATGAGATGGAAGCGGAGCTGCTTTATGCCTTTACCCGCAATGGTAGTCGGGCGCCTGCATACAATTCGATAGTTGCGGCCGGGGAGAATGCCTGCATCCTACACTACAACGCAAACGACGCCGAAGTAAAAGAGGGCGACCTGATACTTATAGATGCAGGTTGTGAATACGGACACTACGCCTCTGATATCACTCGTACATTTCCGGCCACTGGAAAATTTTCTCCAGAGCAAAAAGCTATCTATGAGATTGTGTTGGCGGCGCAAGATGCCGCGATCGATGCGGTTGCGCCTGGCGTCTCTTGGGATGAGCCGCACAATGTTTCGGTCAAAGTTATAACGCAGGGCCTAGTAAAACTAGGACTGTTGAAAGGAAAGGTGAGCCAACTCATCAAGGACCAGGCCTATCGCGACTTCTACATGCACCGTGTGGGCCATTGGATTGGTATGGACGTACACGACGTTGGAGACTATAAAATAGATAATCACTGGCGACTGCTTGAGCCAGGCATGGTCACGACCATAGAGCCAGGCATCTACATCTCGCCAGAGAATAAGAAAGTTGAGAAACGCTGGCGTGGAATCGGCGTTCGAATTGAAGACGACGTGTTAGTTACCAAGCAGGGGAACAAGATCCTAAGCAAGGGAATTCCAAAGACGGTAGAAGAGATAGAATCATTTATGTCGAGTGCGGTTCATTAGTAAATGGAAATATCGAAACCAGAAGAATATTATGATCTTGTCGTAGTGGGCGGCGGTATGGTGGGCGCAAGTTTTTGCTGCGCATTAGAAGAGGCAATTGGCAAGACGTCTCTCTCTATCCTGGTTATAGAAGCAATCTCGCCAAGCACTAACTCGGTGAAGCAGTCCAGCTTCGATGCGAGATCTACTGCTCTCTCGTTCGGCACGCGAAAATTTTTCGAAGACATCGATTTATGGCAAGCGCTAGACGATGCTGTTTCTGCTATCAATGAGATTCAGGTTTCCGATCGTGGACGCCTCGGCTCGGTTGAAATAAACGCAGATGAGCAGAACGTAGAAGCACTTGGCTATGTAGTTGAGAATAAACAGCTGGGTCAGGTTCTTAATGCAAGATTGAACGAATCAAAAAAGATAAATCTGCTATGCCCTGCGCTAGTGTCTTCCGTGAAGGCAACTGAAAAAGGTATGCAGCTTGGTCTGACTTACGGCGATACAGAAACAAGCGTAGATGCATCTCTGGTTGTGTTGGCAGACGGAGGCAAGTCTCCTGTATGTGAACAGCTAGGCATAGCCCGTTCGATCGAGCGTTATGACCAGCATGCACTCATAGCAAATATTGTTCTTGAGAAGCCACACCAGCACATCGCGTTCGAAAGATTTACCGACACCGGTCCACTCGCCGTTTTGCCACTTAAATCAATAGATGGCAAGAATAGAGGTTCTCTTGTCTGGACATTGTCTATTGAACAAGCGGCTGAGTATAGGGAGCTTAATGAAGAGGAACTGCTTCCTCTTCTGCAAGAGCGGTTCGGCTATAAGCTCGGAGAAATTCTTGAAATCGGTGAGACGTTTGTGTATCCATTAAGTCTCAGTATTGCGAAGGAGCAGGTGCGACCAGGCTTGGCTCTATTGGGAAATGTTGCCCATACGCTCCATCCAGTTGCTGGCCAGGGACTGAACCTAGCTCTGAGAGATGCGCAGGCCTTGGTCGATGTGCTTATCAGCGCGAAGCAGCGGGGCTTAGGCCTAGGCGAGATGAATGTACTGCTGGAATACGTTGCGCGTCAGGAAGCAGACCAAGCCACAACCACTCAATTTACTCACAACATTACCAAGCTGTTCTCCAGTAACAACGAGGCGAAGGTATGGCTGCGAAAATTTGGATTAGTCGCCATCGAATTATTACCGACGTTGCGTCGGGGGCTAGCCGAACGTGCCATGGGTCTGAGTAAGAGCTGACAAAAAATGGTCCATCCATGGACATCTAAGGCAAGGTCAGTTGCCGGGAACTTGGGTCCATCTGAAAAACTATGCGATGGCGTACGTCGTAAGTTTCAATAGCTTATCCATTATTCATCGCTGGAGAATATTTCCAGCGACTGATCGCCTGGAGCGCTATCTCGTGTTTAAACGGTCTGGCAAATCGAGTTAGGAGGACGACTTTCAAGATGCCTGAAAGGAGATAGCAAATAAACAGCCCGCATATTAGTAGATAGCCTATGCCCAAACCTAAGAGTCGACCTGAGTGTAGAAGCTTGTTGGGGATTGCATGCTTCCCGCAGTGCTCGCAATGGCTGCTTCATAACTTAGTGAGAGTGATATCTTCGGGATGACCTCATGGAAAATGGGAAGCAGGATCAGGGCAGCGAAAACCATCATCCAGATGATGCTCTTTGTAGAGGGAGTGAGACTCCTTTCTCGAATAAGAAATTGTATTGCGAATGCCACTAGCAGAACGAGCGAGGATTTAAGGCTAAGGTCAATAATGAAGAACAGCAGTGCGTGTTGTTGTTCGAGTATATTGAGTGCAGCGATTACTGAAAGTGCTGTCATTATTATTCTCCTGCTCGAAGATTCTTTCTGTCGACTGCGCCCTGCCTTTATCGGCGACTCTTTTTCTTTCCCAGCTTATTGCGGCCTCTCGTTTTTCTATCTAGTTAGGCCTGCTCACTTCTTTTGCTTTTCTTTCTTGGTGTTTTCTAGAAGTCTATTTAGTTCGTCTAACTCTTTTTCGGTAACGCTATCTTTGTTCAGGTCCAGCAGCGTGCTCATAGCTTGTGATGCGGAGCCTTCAAAGAATGTCTTTAGAAGTCGCTGTAGAGCTGATTCCCTGGCTTCCTGATGATCGACCAGAGGATAGTAGACATATTTCAAATCTCGCTCACGGTGCGCGAGGAAGCCCTTAGTTTCGAGCTTATTCATCGTAGCCCTGATTGCAGAATAGCCCGGAGGATTGGGCAGGTGAGCCTCCATGTCCTTGGCAGAGGCCTCACCTAGTTCATAGACGATATCCATGATTTGGCGTTCGCGGCGGCTGAGCTGTGAAGACAATGGCATTGTGCTCTCCCTTGGGTGATTAAATGTCAGCTGGTGTTATAAAACTAGCACCATGCGACAAAATTAGCATCTACCGATAAAAAGTCAAGCAGGATCGTCATCGACTTGAATCGAAGAGGAGGGGATAGAAAGCCTTTAAATCAGTCGTTAGAGCTGGGCGCGGATTGCCTCAACGCGACTGCGATTTGCACCCATATCGCTATAGCCCACGCGAGAGGCGGACCTCACTTGGGTGGTATTGCTCGCGGCATCGTACAAGAACTCTACATCGTCAACATAGCCCATTAGGCTGCTGGTGAACTCTGCGTAGAGATAATTATTCGATTGCTCGACGATATTGGCTTCGTCCATTGCGAGGAGTATTTGTTGAATCTGGCTCAGGTTCGCGTCCAAGGCTGCGATTGAGTGTTCCTCGCTGCTCTCATAACTTGATACGCAGTTGGGTGATTCAGGGCACGCCGTTAAGCTGCCATCTCTAACGCCAATATTTTGCGGCGGCTCTCCTGCGCAGGCGGTGAGAAAGGGGAGCAGGGCGAGGAGTGATTTTTTCATGATTCGAACTCTCTAGTTGCAATTTTTCGGTGGCCGTTGAAACATGCTGGGCCACCGATGTTAATAAGTAAGTCGTTAACCTATGACCGTCATACCTAGCCATTCGGCTATCAGGGCAGGTTTGTCTTCGCCATCTATATCAATGGTCACGTTGTGCTTTATTAAGTAGTGATTGGGCTTCTTCTCTTCGGCACTGACCAGTTGGAACCGAGCGCGAATCTTGCTGCCAACTTTTACCGGATTTATGAAGCGTACTTTGTCCAAGCCGTAGTTGATTCCCATTACTGCGTTCTCGAGCTTGATTCCGCCATTTTCTGCGCTAAGCATACTCATCAGTGAAAGCGTGAGAAAGCCATGGGCAATCGTAGTTCCGAACGGAGTCTGTGCGGCTCGCTCCGGGTCGATATGGATATACTGATGGTCGCCGGTAGCATCGGCAAATTTGTTAATTCTATCCTGATCTATTTCAATCCAATCGGTGACTCCAACTTCTTGGCCTAGGTAATTGTTGATCTGATCGGCGCTGACAATATTGCTCATCCTAAATCTCCACTCTGGATACGGGTTCTGTAAATCACCACAAGCGCAGCAGTCTAGCAGTAAATGTGAAATCTCGAAATAGGGGCTCCGATCACGTCTAGGGCTACTCTGCGCCGGAGCGGCTAGTGACTTGGTCAGAGGCCCCTAGGGAATCGGGCTTACAGAGCCTATAATAGCGGGCAATGTCTGATGCACACACTAATGAGTTCGATATAGTCATAGCCGGCGCAGGAATGGTTGGGGCGAGTCTTGCTTGCCTACTTGCCGAGTCTTCGCTGCGCATCGCATTGATAGATCGCAATCCTCTGGTCCAACGGAAGGATAACGATACCCCAGAGATTCGCAGTGACAAGTTTGACCCTCGCGTCAGTGCAATCAGCCCAGCATCGCAGCAACTATTCCGACAACTTGGAGTCTGGGAGGACATGAACGCTGCCCGTGTCTGCAGTTATAGCGCGATGGAAGTATGGGACGCGGAGGGCACAGGTTCGATTGATTTTTCCGCAGCAGAGATCAATCAGCCGGAACTAGGTAGCATCGTAGAGAATTCGATTATTATTGCAGCACTGCATAAGCGAATAGCGCAGCTTGAAAATGTATTTCCACTAACTCCATTCTCTATAGAGTCCTTCGAGTACATCGAGCGTGAAGATGGCTCAATCGTAAAACTAAACGCAGACGATGGGCAGGCAATTCGCGCACCTGTGGTCATCGCAGCGGACGGTGCAAACTCAAAACTAAGACAGCTGGCAAATTTCGAGTGCCGCGAATGGGACTATGAACAGCACGCGCTGGTAACTACGGTGCGTACACAGTTGCCACATAACAACACTGCACTGCAGCGTTTCATGGAAACAGGACCACTCGCCTTCTTGCCCCTGTGTGCTGCGGCAGGTGATGACGCTCAGCATTTCTGTTCCATCGTCTGGTCGATGTTGCCGGACCAGGCAGAGCGGGCGATGTCTTTGAGTGAGGATGAATTTAATTCCGAACTTGCTGCGGCGTTAGAATCTAAGCTCGGCGCTATTGAGTGGAGCGACAAACGCTTCGTCTTTCCTCTCCGGCAACGACATGCTCTCGACTATGTGAAGGAAAGTATTGTGCTTGTAGGTGATGCTGCCCATACGATTCATCCTCTAGCGGGCCAGGGTGTGAATCTGGGTTTGTTAGATGCGAAGGCACTGGCAGAGGAACTGCATCGCGGTATCGAGGCAGGTAGATCTGTCGCTGACCCCACTGTGTTACTTCGCTACCAGCGTCGGCGTAAAGGCAACAATCTTTCGATGATGTGGTTGATGGAGGGATTCAAGCGGCTTTTTGCGCAACAAGATCTCAGCATACGCTGGCTACGTAATATCGGAATGAACGCGGCTAACAAGATGACGCCGATCAAGAATCAAATGATTAGCAAGGCAATGGGGCTCGATAGTTAGGGGCCTCTTATTTTTTCGAGGCCTAATGGCTGCTCTTCCCGCGCGAACTACTGAGCATGCCATTGATCATTATTTGCACATGATCCTCGGTTAGTTTTTCCACCTGCGTATTATCAGTTAAGCCGCATCTATCAGGCCAGTTCTGATGACTGACAGCAGCGCCTATCAGACCGGAATTTCTCAGAGTTACCAGCCCGTGTAACTGTGACCATATTAAAAGTGTCGCGTTCACCACCTCTTCCTCGCTGCAGTGCGATTGATACTTCTCATGTATGGCGAAAACTAGGCTCCGCGCCCTAACTATGCAGCGGCAGGATACGTCTATGACCTCATGACCCGACCACTCAACGGGTATGGAGGAGCTAAAGATGAATCGAAATTACGACGGGAATTCTCTGGAAAAATGGAAATAAGCTAGACACATTTCTGTAAGCGCTTTATCTGGGCTTTCGGTTTCTTTGCAATTCTTAGCAAAGAATTTGTTAAAGCTTTGATAAATGCGAATTTTTATGGCGAGTAAAAGCGCACTCTTGTCGGAGAAATGGTTGTAGACTGCCGAAGGAGTTACACCAACTTCTTTTGAAAGCGCGCGCAGTGAAATCATCTCGCCTTGGCTATTCTCGATATGATTCTGAGCCGCGTTTAGCAATGCTTCTTTGACATTACCATGATGATAGTTAGAGCCTGTCTTCTGTGTATCGATTAACATCGTTTCCTCCAAAATTTACATTTGAAAGTTGTAACGCAGATGAACTTGCAAGATATCGTTGTTGCGAAAATTGTAGAAGATGGAATCTCGATTGCTGCCATAGTCTACCCATAGCAGCCCCACCTCCACACTGTCGGACCAGTTATAGTCTGCCGAGATTCTACTGACCTGGCCCGCTTCGTTTGCCAGTTCGTTGCGCACAGCCACTACCGTCAGCTTTTCATTCAGCGCAGTCCAGTAAAGCCGCGCGCCGAAACTGGTTTGGTTCTGATCAGCATACATAAATGCATCATGATTCGTAGTTCGTATGCTATCTAACTCGAAGGTCAGTAGTAGGTTTCTGAAACCGTTGTACTCAACTCCGAACACGGACAAGACCTGATCCTTCTCATCCCACCCACCAAGCTGTCGAAATATCGAGTCTCGGTTAGGAATCACGGCCTTGTCTAAGTGTAGGCCTAATTCACCAAAGTAGAGCCAGGAGCCGTCGGCCCAATTTGCAGCCACGCCGAATGCGCGCATGCGATTCTGGCCATATTGAAATCGTGGATTTAGCGAACGCGCGGCAGTAATTTCTTCTAGGCTCAATGCATTGTTATTGAACTCGCCAGCGACAAACTGTTGATCTCCCTGGCTGAGGTGGGTGGAGGCTCTGAAAAAATACTCCTCCTCGGTATCCGGAGAGTCTCTCTCGATTGTTATGCCCGCTTGACGCAAGGCGACAAATTGATCGAATTCATTACCAATAGGCGCCGTATAATTTTTGTTGGCACGGTGCGTGACCACGCCATCGAAGGTCCACTCGCCAGTGCTGTAACTTAGCAGCGCCGCGGGAACTTGCAGGCGAATGTCTTCTAGGTCTTGTTGCGCGAAGGTGTACTGGTCTTCGGTGTTGATTAGGTCGGTAACTCGGGAATATTCAGCCAACCCCCAAGCAAGTATCTGATTGCCTAGCTTGAAATAGAAGCCGTTGTCGTACTGCTTCTCAATATAGAAATCTCGGACTTCGAAGCGGTTGCGGAATTCATTCGTCTCGTCAGAGCTGTAATCGATGCCCTCATCGAGTCTGTAGACCTCATCATGATAAATCTTGCCGCTAACGCGAAAATCGAAACCCTGGCTAAGCTTTTTGTCCAACTGTGCGAAGAGGCTGGTTTCAATCTTATTTAGATCGCGCTCCTGTCGGCTAAATAATACGCCGGGGCGCTCTATTCCCTGACAGGAAGGGTTTTCGTGACGGCAAGTGCAAAGAAGCCAGCCGCCGTAGTAATTGCCGTGAAGAATGCTGGGCGCCAGATATTAATAATGGTTGAGCGCGCAGCCTCTTTGCCGTCGAAACCTGCGTGCATATAGTTAAAAAATTCCAACAAGATATGCACAGTTATTCCGATACCGATAATTATTAGTGTCGGTGCCAAGGCTCCAGAATCGACAGTTGAATGAGGGATTCCGAGATAGCTTTGTATTTCTTGAACCAACAGTATCCCGCAGGCAATCACCAACCATGGTGCGATAGTGGCCCACAAGGATCGAAAGCTGAAAAATAGTATCAACACCATCAGCACAACCATGACGGGTATCAATACTGCTACGTCTTCCGCTGAGACGGTTTCAAAACGTTCTTGTACTAGCGGGTAGCCGGAAAGGTGGAGGATATAACTGTCAGAACTCAAATTTCCTTCTTCAACAAAGCGATAGAGATCCTGAACTAATTGCACCTTTGCTTCCGATGTTTCGTTACTGTATTCAACTGCTGGCAGCAACTCTTGTATGTCGAAAATCTCTGGTAATCAAAATATCCAGAGCAAGGGTTCGTTGTTGAGAATATTTTTTGTGTTGGCGATTGCAGTCGCATCGTCTATTAGTTCTTCAACATCTTCGATCAGATAATCAGTGAGAAGGTCGTCATTGTCGCCATGAATATATTGGAAGTTTGTAAGCGAGCGTAACTGTGTAACGTACTCGTGGTACTCGAGGAAGTCAGAAACTTTAGCGATGTCGCGCAACGTGTCCGCATTAAAAATATCGGATTCACCAGGGGCAGCCTCAAAGCCAACGATGAGGTATTCATTGTCTCCGAAGAGTTCTATCAGATTGTCGTATTCGAGTAGGGCTGGATCACCGGCGACGAAGTAACGTTCGGTGCTGTTGTCGAAGGGTATGTTTTTGCCCGTGAGTAGCGCAGCGAGCAGGAGCGCTATGGACCCCGCAATGATAGGGAGGCGGTAGGCAATCGTGAAATTGGCCCAAGCCTTGATTAGAGCCGTCATCCTGAAACCCCTCAATCTTGATAGGACTTACCTGTCCTGTTTATTATTTTTTTAGACTAGCGGAGAAGGCACTTCACCAACTTCGGGGGATAGTGTAATGCCTGATGTTAACCGCGTAAAGTTAACGTTGTTTATATTCTCTTTCAAATTGAGATTCTGAAAAACTCTATAGTTAAGAATTTCTTATGAAGATTTCTTAAAGTCAGTCGATACTACTTTTGTGCGAAATTTCGGGCCAAATCGGAGCTTGAGCACCTTACGGAGTAGTCATAGTATGTCAAAGGAATCTAATTTTCCCTTCGATCTGGACCTCAGTACATTAGATACAAGCAGTATTACTAATATTCTGGGTGATATTGAAATGCATATGCCTCTCATGGAAAGTGAGGGTGATGTGACGCAATTACTGCAGGTTAAGGACTTTTTCGAGTCCGAACTTAAGATCGAACGCCGCTTACACTGACCCTTGGAACACCCGTAAAATGGCCTTCTAGAGTGGGTTTTCGACTTGTTGAATAACTGTGTACTCCCCACCCTGCTTGGTTTATGCTCCTATGCCCTGTATTTAAAACCTATCTTTAAAAATAGGTGCTTTCGGAGAGATTATCCAGCTGAAAGTCACCATTAAAGATACTCGGCAGGATCAACACTAGGAACTCACACAAAAGGGTCATTATTATGAAATCCGTATTATCTTTGCTCGCAGTTTGCAGCTTGGTCTGCAGCAGTGCCCAGGCGCTCGATATGGCCGCTCTAGAAAGAGCGATGGCAAACCCCGATCGTCCAGCGGCTGATAAGGAAAGAGACGCAAGCCGTCAGGCTCCAGCGGTCTTGGACGCGCTTGGTTTAGAAGCTGGGATGACTGTGTTGGATATCAATGCATCCGGCGGTTGGTACACAGAAGTCCTTTCCTATGCAGTAGGCTCTAATGGCAAGGTACTAATGCAGAATCGTCCAGGAGGCGGGTCTGCTGAGGCAGCGACAGCCAAAGCTGCCCGCCTTTCGAATGTAGAAGAGTGGCTGACCCCGATTTCTGATATTCCAGCGAACTCGGTGGACTTTGCAATCACAGCATTGAACTTCCATGACTTTCACAATTCCAATCCTACCGTCGCTCAGGGCATCCTGGGGCAGGTTATGGGTGCATTGAAATCCGGTGGAGTATTGGCTGTGATCGATCACGAGGGAACGTTCGGTGCCGACAATGCAACTCTGCACAGAATCGCATTCGAAGATGCTGTTAAGGCAGTGCTTGAATCTGGTTTCGTACTGGCAGGAGCTAGTGACGTGCTAGACAATGACGCAGACGATCATTCGGTTGGTCCATTCGATCCATCGTTGGAGCGCAATACCGATAGGCTCGTACTTAAGTTTATGAAGCTATAGTTCATAAGTTATAGTTCAGCAGCTATAGTTTGTAAATTAATTAGTCCGAAATACTAATTTACAGCAAGATGAAAAGCGAAGGGTCTTGGTGCAAACTAAGACCCTTTTTTTATTTCGAATTCAAATCCTAGTCTGGGTGTAGTTTGGAAAATCAAGAATCTAAAAATCCCATTAAGAAATTCCTCTCGGTATTTCAATATAGTGGTGTCGCTCTAGAGATCGTCTGGAGTACCAGCGCGAAGCTCACGATCGTCATGGCCCTGACGACTCTAGCATCCGGCGTGCTGCCGGCGCTGATTGCTTCTGTGGGCGGCCTATTCGTAGACGTAGTTTCCAATGCCTTTCAAGACGACGGCAGTAATGCAGAACAATTGCGCAGCGATGCGCTCTACTATGTATTTCTGGAAGCCGGATTAGTTGTATTGATGACCGGCGCCCAGCGTATAAGTACGGTCTGCCAATCCATATTACGTGTGTTGTTGGGAAATAAGATCAACGTGATGATTCTTGAGAAGGCTCTTACTCTTGAACTCGCACATTTCGAAGATGCTGAGTACTACGACAAGCTTGTGCGTGCGCGTCGTGAAGCATCCAGTCGCCCACTTAGCCTCGTTATAAAGACGTTCGATCTATTCAGGGATGTCATCGCACTTATTACAATTGGTATATGGCTATTTCAATTCTCTCCCTATGCAGTTTTACTGCTTGGCCTCGCTGGTGTTCCGGCATTCATTGCTGAAGCGAAATTTTCGGGTGAGGCATTTCGCCTACACCGTAGGCGTTCGGCCGAGCGGCGCATGCAGATCTATCTAGAGATGGTGCTGACGCGCGAAGATGGCGTGAAGGAAGTGAAGCTTTTGCAGCTGGGCAAGCTATTTCTGCAGCGCTACGTAGATATTTTTCTCAACATATATAAAGAAGATAAGTCCCTAGTTCTAAGAAGAGGCTTCTGGGGATATATTCTAGGCTTGATTGCTAGCGCGGCATTCTACTTCGCCTATGGCTGGGTAGGTTTTGCTGCTATCGCCGGCACCATCACTATCGGGCAGATGACGATGTACATCGCTCAATTTCGCCTTGGCCAGAATGCCGTTACAAACAGCCTGACCTCGATAAATGGTATGTATGAAGACAATCTCTATCTCTCGAATCTTACCGAGTACCTAGAGCACAAGGTGCCGGAACATACAGGAAAGAAGACACTGGGCCCTGATCCTGCCGATGGAATTCGATTCGAGGATGTTAGCTTCTCCTATCCCGGCGCGCAGACGCCCGCGCTGGACAAGATCAACCTAAATATCACCCCCGGTGAGAGCCTGGCGATCGTAGGTGAGAATGGTAGTGGTAAGACCACACTGATTAAACTGCTTACACGTTTGTACGCCCCTACCGAGGGACGCATACTCGTGGATGGTTTGGACCT